>ERZ827126.339-NODE-339-length-71474-cov-9.459346_pt1 | contig 71474 bp, 61 predicted proteins | sample MGYA00519780_ERZ827126 | MGnify/ENA primary metagenome ERZ827126 (study PRJEB31778, sample SAMEA3449262) | human gut metagenome | biome: human gut; feature: human-associated habitat; material: faeces | place: United Kingdom | collected 2010/2012 ...
AAGTACAGCATAAAAAAGTTTGACTTTTTGTGTCCAAGATATTGACATAAGACCACCCTCCACTCATTAAAACTGAGGCAATAAATACTAATATTACATTTCTAAAAAAATGTTGTTTTATATTTTCTTTTGCCTTTTGTTTTAATAACTTTCTATTTTCCATAAAATTCACTCCAAAGTTAATAATTATTTTACTTATAAATATCATTATAACAAAGGCAAAAAATTAAACCAACAATTATATTATTGTTAAGCAATTCTTAAGAAGTTTCTATAAAAAAAGCGAAGAAGTTTCCCTCTTCGCTTTTAGCATATTTATATTATTCTATATTCTTTTAATAATTTTTCTATATCTGTTCCTTCTATCTTTTTAAGAAGCTTTTTAATTGTTATCTTTTCCTTTAAACCAAGGTCCATATCCATTAATCCTTTACCATCTCTTAACTCAACTGTTGCATTTAATAAATCACGAATGTCATAAACACTTCCCCAAACTTCTGGAACTCCACGGTCTACATTAAGTAAAGTATATACAGCTTCCATTGCTGTACGAATAGAATACTCAGTTGTAAATATAGTATCTCGTTTTGTTTCTGCAAACTGCCCAATAAATGCAAAATTAACGCTTCCTTCTGGAACAACTAAAGGTCTATCACCTAAGGCACGTGGCATAAAGAAGGCTGTAATATATGGCATCATACATGGAATTGTATTTGCACTGTTTTCTGCCATGTCTTCAATTTCATTTTCTGGTACACCTAAATGATATAACCATTCCATACATATTTCCTTACCTGTACATTCACGCATTGGCTTTTTAATATAATTACCTGGTTTATCACTAAATAATCCATAAATCCAACCAACTAATTGGTCTTTAGGTTGACTTCTAAATTGTGGTTGACGATTAAATGTCCAGCTTAATAACCAATTAGAATCTTTTACTGTTACAATACCACCAGTTACAACTCCACCGGAAAATGGATTACGCTTACATATCTTTTCAACATATGGAGGTATTCTTTGGTCTAATGTAGTAACTGTTGCACTCATCCAATTACTTTTTTCTGGATTGCTACAGAACTTATCTGGATTACCAAAAGCCGAATCTTGCTCTGCCATTTTACGCCACATATCCCATCCGCCACCTGGCTTTATTTCCTTATTAAATTCTGCTTTGGTATTTTGACTTCCTAAAGTTGAATTTTCTACACATCCACCATTTGTTATAAATACTAAATCATCTTCTGTTAAATCAATATATTCTTCTTTTTCATCTTTTATTATGACAATTCTTTTTGCAACCTTTTTATAATCTTTAATATCAAATTCAATATTTTCTACCTTTGTCTTGTAGTGAAATTGAACTCCATAAGATTCAAGATATTTAATCATTGGTAAAATCATTGATTCATATTGATTATATTTTGTAAAACGTAAAGCTGTAAAATCTGGTAAGCCACCAATATGATGAATAAAACGCTTAATATAAAGTTTCATTTCTAATGCACTATGCCAATTTTCAAAAGCAAACATAGTTCTCCAATATAGCCAGAAGTTAGATTCAAGAACTTCATCATCAAAAAATTCATCTATTCTTTTATCATACAAATCTTCATCTGGAGTAAAAAATAAATTCATTATTTCCATTGCTCCCTTATCAGATAAACCAAATTTTCTATCTGTGTGAGCATCCTCTCCACGATTTACTGTAGCTCTCATAAGAGAATAGTTAGGGTCTTTTTTATTAAGCCAATAATATTCATCTAAAACACTAACACCCTCTGTTTCAATTGATGGTATAGAACGGAATAAATCCCACATACATTCAAAATGATTATCCATTTCTCTACCACCACGCATAACATATCCTAAATTTTCATAAAGATATCCATCACATGCTCCTCCTGGTATTGAACCTTTTTCTAAAATATGAATCCTTTTTCCTTGCATTTGTCCATCTCTTACTAAAAAACAGGCTGCTGATAAAGCTGCTAAGCCTGAACCTACTATATAAGCTGATTTATTTTCAACACCTTCTGGTTTTAATGGTTTTGCAAATGCTTCATAATTTCCACTTGAATAATACATAAAAATTCCTCCTTTTCTATACTTATATTTTGTTAAATTAATATTATATATTCACTTTTTTCAATAAAATTTATAAGTGAATATATTTAATTAACTTTTCTATGGTTTTATTGTAATCGTTTTTAAAAGAAGTCTCAATAAACAATAATAACTCCATGATAAAATTTTTATCACAAACTTAATATTGTTTATTTTTTTATCAAAAACAACTATTTGATAAAATTATTTAATTTCATAATTTTCTAAGGCTCTAGATACTTGTCCATGAATCAACAAAGATAAGCTGTTTATAATGTTTTTTGGGTCTTCTTTCATGTCATTTTTAATCCAATCTAACATAATACCAACAAAAGCATATTTATAAAAATCAACCATAAATTTCTTATCTTGTTCTTTTACTCTCATCCCTTTTGCCTTTTCTTCAATAACTCCCATAACTAAATCACCAGTTAATTTATATAAATAAACCTCAACCTGTTCTCTACTTACATGATTATAAACATTAATTATAAAAGTTTTATTTTCTAATACTGCCTGAAAAATATGTAAAAAGCCTTCTTGCCAAGTTTCATAAGTTTTTTTCCCATCTAATGCTTTTTTAGCATCCTCTACACAAGCCCATTCTATTAAATCATAAATATCCTTAAAATGATAATAAAAGGTCATACGATTAATTCCACAATCATCAGTAATATCTGAAACTGTAATTTTATCAAGAGGTTTTTGTGATAAAATATGTTTTAAAGAATTTTCTAATGCTCTTTTTGTAACTTGTGACATAAATAAATCACTCCCTATAATCTCTTTAGAATAAATTATAGCAATCTAAACTTATTTTTCAAAATATTTTATTATTTATTTAATACATTGATGTATAATATATTTAGTTTGTTTTATTACCTTTTAGTTTTAGAGATTTTTTAAGGAGATATTATGAAAATTTATAAAGTTATTGATATTACAGAACAGGATTTTGGATGTGAAGAACTTCCTGAAGGTGAAAAATATTCTGTTGATGTTATATTAGAAGATATTGAAAAAAATGAAAAACTTACAATTAGTGCACCAGATGCTGAATTATATGAAAAATCCATTGATGTTGGAACTTTAGTTTATTATGATGGAAAAAATCTAACTAAAAAATCTTAGATTTCTTAATTACTTTACTTATATAGCTTTAAACTATTATCTAACAAATAAAAAAGTGTGAATCTATTATTTGTATTTTTTAATTAATACACAATAACAATTCACACTTACTATTAAAAAATTAAATTACATAAGAAGTTTCTGCTCTTAACTCTGGTTTAATATACTCATTTTCATGAGCTTCACCTTCATAAATAAGTTTATCTCCATTATAAATAAATAAAGTATTTATTTTTATAGGATGCCAATCATTTATAAATTTATTTAGTGGTGTTGTTGCAAAAACTATATGCTCTTCTTTGTGATAGCTATATAAACTATCTTTTAAATTACAATGAACAAAAAGATTTTCCCCATCTGTAAATAATAAATTTATTCTATTTTTAAAGGTTATATCTTTAATTGCCTTTTGAATTACATCACCTTTTTGTTTTATAGATAGCTCCTTACTATTATTTAAAATTATTGCTTTATTTATTCTTTTAATTAAAAATATTAAAATAGTTTCACTATCAGTTTCTCCATAGGCATACTTTTTATACTTTTCAACTAAATCTCCTTCAGTTGCTGTACCATTATGAGCTAATGTCCATGTATTGCCTAAAATATCTTTTCTTATAAATGGATGTGAATTTCTTTCACATATTTCTCCACAAGTTGCATATCTAATATGGGCAATAGCTAGTTTTCCCACAATATCCTCTTTAAATTTTTCTTTTAATATTTCACTTTCATAAGCTGGCTTACCTTCTTTTATTAAGGTATCTTCTCTTCCATCAATAGCTAGTCCCCATCCATGAGGATGATTATAACTATGCTTAAAAAAGTCTTTTAATATATTATTCATCTTTATTGATTTTTTTGAAGTTACTCCATATAATTCACACATATTTATTCCTCTCCCCATTATATGTTATTCTTTTTGCTCTTTTTATCTACTATATAAATATAGTATACATTAATACATACTTTGTCAATATGTTTTATATGTTTTGTATACTTTTAATCTTTCTAAACAAAAAAAGCATCCATGATTAAAAAATCATGAATGCTTTTTTTATTTAAACTATTCAATTGCAATTTTATTATTTTTATCTACTGCTTTTTGTTCTTTAGGTAAAGTTACTTCAAGAACACCATTTTCAAATTTAGCTTTAATTTCATCCTTGTTAATGTTTCCTACATAAAAGCTTCTTGATGCTTTTTCATAGTAACGTTCCTTTCTTATATAATTTTCCTTCTTTTCTTTATCTTCATTTTCAGTCTTCTTTTCACCTGAAATTGTTAAATAACCTTCATTATATTCAATATTTATATCATCTTTTTTCATTCCTGGAAAATCTGCTTCTAATGTGTATCCATTTTCAGTTTCCTTAATATCTACCTTTAATGAATTTTTCATAACCATGTCATCTCCAAAAAAGTCTTTAAACATACTGTCAAATCCATCTTTTCCATCCATAAATTTATTGTTCATTTTAAAAGGTACTAAACCAAACATAATAAAGCCTCCTCTATGCTTTAACTAAATATATTTTATTATTGAATATATATTTTGCTAGAATTATTTTTACTTACTTCTTTCTTAGGTAAAATAACACCTAATATTCCATCTTGGAATTTAGCTTGAATTTTTTCTTTATCAACATTGTCAAAATAAAAACTTTTAGATACTTGTTTGTAACATCTTTCTTGTCCAAAGTAATTATCATTTTTATTTTCAAAATTAGTATTTTGTACAGCTGAGATTGTTAAATAACCATCATTATAATCTAATTGTAAATCTTCCTTATTAACTCCTGGAAGTTCTGCTTTTAACAAATAAGAATCATCTTTTTCTTTAATCTCTGTTTTTATTGACTCCTCCATATTAAACATCTTTGTTAAATCATCATTAAAGAAAGTATCAAAGATATCACTTAGTGATGAATTTGCATTGTCCATTATCATATTTTCAAAAGGTATTAAACCAAACATACAAAGACCTCCTTTTCTAACTCTTTAACATTTCTTATTTACTATCTCTTATCTCTTTGTACAAGTACATTATATTTCTAAGGTCAAAGAAAGTCAAAGTTTAATTTGAGGAGCTATTCTTATTTATTAAAAGATATTTAAAGCTTTTAAGTTATAATTAATTATTTTAAAATAATTCCTTTTAATTCAAATAAATTCATTATAATTCTAAAATTATATATTTTTCTTAAAAATAATTTGTATATTAAACATAGATTATTTAAATAATAGCATGATTACTCCAATTATACATAAAAGAACTCCTGTTACTCTATTTAATAATTTAGGATTTACTTCATTTGCCCACTTTGCACCTATTCTTGCAAATAACAACGTGCTAAGCATACATAAAATCATAATAGGAATATTTGAAAATCCACCTATATAAAAATGAGATATAGCTCCAGTTAAAGCAGTAAATGTCATAATAAATACACTTGTTCCTACTGCAGTTTTTAAGTCATATCCTAATACACTTGTTAAAACTAATAAAAGCATCATACCTCCACCAGCTCCAATAAAGCCACAAATGAAACCTACTAATATTCCACAAACTATTGATTGAACAATTTTTTCTTTTTCGCTTTTTTGTTCTTGTACTTCTTTTGTTGTCATAATTGGTTTTATAATAAATTTAACACCAACAAGTAATGTCATAAATTTTGAGAAACTACCCATTGTTGAATTAGGTACTAAAGAGGAAACAAAACTTCCAACTAAAGTGAAAATCAATACAGAAATTAGCATTATAATTCCATATTTCATATTAATGTTATCACTTTTTTTATATGTATATGCGCTAATAGCTGAAGCTAAAACATCTGATGCTAATGCTATTCCAATTGCTTGATAAGCAGGTATTTTCAAAAATGTAATAAGCATAGGAGATATAACTGCTGCTGCAGACAACCCTGCTAGTCCCGTTCCTAATCCTGCTCCTAATCCTGCAAAAATACATACAATAACTTCAATAATACTCATACTACCCCTTCCTTTTACTTTAACATTTTTTCTATTAATTATATCTTATTACTTTGTTTAATAAAATAAAAAATCCACAAGATAAATTTTCTTGTGAATTTTTTATAAATTTATTTAAGTCCAAGTTTTTGTCTTTTACTTATTATATGTGCTTCTATTCCCTTAGCTGCTTCAATTGGGTCATCTCCTAAGGCTACTTTTCCTCCTGTTAAATTTTCAACATCTTCTGTTAAAAGTTTTACTAAATTAGGAGCACCAGTAACAAATGGTGTAGGAGATAAATGAGTATATGCTCCATAAGCAACTGCAAAGATACCATCTATTGTAGCTTTTTGCTCCATCCACTCTGGAGCAGTAACTGCTATAGGAAGGTCTGGAATATCAACATTAAGGTGGTCTGCAAGAGCTGTAACAAGCATTGATATTCTACCTGTATCTGTACAAGTTCCAAAACTTAATACAGGAGGTATTTTTAACATATTACAAACTTCTTTTAACCCTTCTCCTGCATATTTTTCTATAGCATCTAAATTAGCTAATCCTGCAACTTCAAGGCCATGATTTCCACACCCTCCTGCAACTACTAATATATCTCTTTTTATTAATTCTTTTGTTATATTAACTGTATTCCAATCTTGAGGACCATTTCTAAGTGTAGAGCAGTTTGCAAGAGCAACAATACCTTTTAATTTTCCTGAAGCTATTACATCAACTAATGGCTCAAGTTTATTTCCAAGTGCACCTAAAACAGCTTCTGTTGAAAATCCTGCTATAGCTTTAGTAATACATTTAGGTACCATAGGTTCTACTTTTCCATGTCTTTTTTTAAAGTTTTCTATAGCTATTTTTATTAAGTTATCTGCCATTTCATTTGCCTTTTCTGGATAATATGGCATTTTATGCTCTGCACCAGGTACACCTATTATTGTGCTTACACTAACTAATGCAAGCTGATATTTTTCTGCATATTGGTCTATAGCTGGTGGAGAACAGTTTTCATCCATAGCAATTGCATCTACTGTACCAGTAGCTAAAAGTGGTTCTATAGAAAGCCAATTTCCCATAAGACCAACAAATATGTCATCAACTTCAAATCTTTGTAAAAGTTCCTGTCCTGTTTCAATAGAGCCTACTACCCTAATTCCTTTAGCTCCTGCTTTTATTGCCTCTTCTTTATATTCTCCATTTCTAAGCTTTTCTATAGTAATTGCTCCTACCCAAGGTTGATGTCCATTAAATACTATATTTACATAATCAGGGTCCATTATTCCTAAATCAACATTTACTTCATGAGGCATAGGAGTTCCAAATAAAATATCTTGAACCATTTCAAGACCTATTTGTGCTGTATATATAGTAGATAAGCCTAATCTAAGAGCTTTTGTTGCAAGGGATACATAATCTCCATCCACATTAGTTAAACAGCTTGCAATTGCATTTTGAATTTCATGGTCTACTCCTGAAGGATAAATATTAAGCTTTTTCCAAACAGGTTTTCTTTTTTTAGGAGCAAAGGCTTCTGTCATTATACTTGTTTTATCAGGTCCTATTTTCATATCCTTATCAAGAAGGTCTGCCAAATTTATAGCAAGTTTATTAATATCTTGATTTGTGTCTATTCCTACCTTTTCGCACATCCACTTTAACTTAGCTTCATCTTTTATTTTATAAGGAGATTTTCCCTCTCCAGTAGTTTTAAGTGTTCTAAAGGCTTCATAAGCATGATGTGCATAAGTTGCCGCCCCCATTATATTTCTCATAAGAAAATTTCTCATAGCCATAGCATCAGGACCAATACCACAAACACCTTTATCTGCACCTGTCTTTTCATTAATTCTACAAGGACCTTGAGTACATAATTGACAACTTATTCCTTGAAGACAAAAGTTACATCTTATCTTTTCTTGAGGTTCCCATCTTGAAAACACACTAGAAAGGCCATCAGTTTGTATTCTCTTTAACATCTCTTCAACAGAGTCATGATAACTTACACGGCCTTGGAATTTTTCTTTAATTTTTTCATTCATAGTTTAAATCTCCTTCTTACATTTATATGTCAATTAATAGTATCTGTATATTTTTAAATATTATTCAAAAATTCTATATAGAATAAAAAAACACTCATACTAAAAAAAGTATAAGTGTTTAATTAAATTCTTAATTTGCTACTTCAAATTGACTATAATAAAGAGAAGCATAAAAACCATTTTGTTCTAAAAGTGTCTTATGAATTCCCCTTTCTACAATATCTCCATCTTTAACTACTAAAATCATATCTGCATTTTGGATTGTTGATAATCTATGAGCTATTACAAAGCTTGTTTTATCTTTCATAAGTCTTGATAAAGCTTTTTGTATTTCTATTTCTGTCCTTGTATCTACGCTTGATGTAGCTTCATCTAATATCATAATTGTAGGATTTGTAAGCATTGCACGAGCAATAGTTAAAAGCTGCATTTGTCCTTGAGAAATATTAGCTGTTTCACTTGAAATTACAGTATCATATCCATGCTCTAGTGTACGAATAAAATGGTCACAGCAAGCAGCTTTTGCAGCAGCTATTATCTCTTCACGGGTAGCATCCATCTTGCCATAGGAAATATTTTCAGCTATTGTACCTTCAAATAGCCAAGTATCTTGTAGTACCATACCAATTTGTCTACGCAATATATTTCTAGGAATCTCTTTTATATTAACTCCATCAATTAATATACTTCCTGCCTTTAATTCATAAAAACGCATAATTAAATTAATTAATGTGGTTTTTCCTCCACCTGTTGGTCCAACAATAGCTACCATTTCATTTGGGTTTACTTGAAGATTTAAATTTTTTATTAAGGTCTTTTCATCTGTATATCCAAATTTTACATTTTTAAATTCTACTTTTCCCTTTGATATAGGACATTTATCAAGTAAACTTTCATTTAATTTACTGTCTGCAATTTCTTCCTCTTCATCCAATAATTCAAAAACCCTTTCAGCTCCAGCAATTGCAGATTGTAAAGACATAATAACATAAGAAGCTTGAGTTATAGGCTCTGAAACTTGATTTACATATTGTAAAAATGCCTGAATTCCACCTAATGAAATTTGCCCATTAATGGTCATTATTCCCCCTACAATAGCTGTTACTACAAAACCTAATTGATTTAAAAATCTAATAGTTGGATATATTGCAAAATCAACAAACTGTGCCCTTTTATTTGCTTCAAACTGCTTTTTATTAAGTTCAGTAACTTCTTCAATCACATCATTTTGTTTATTAAAAATCTTTATTATATTATTTCCTGAATACACTTCTTCAATCTTTCCACTTAATTGCCCCATAGCATTAAAATTATATGCATAATAACGTTGACTTAACTTTGATACATAATTTGTTGCAATAGAACTAATTCCAATAAATATAAAAATCAAAAGGGATAACTTTACATTTAATATAAGCATTGAAATAATTGTAAAGATAATTGTAAAACAAGAGGATATAAACTGCATAAATCCAACTTGCATTACTAAAGATACTTTTTCAAGGTCATTTGTTACTCTACTCATAACATCACCTTTTTTATGTGAATCAAAATATTTTAGTGGAAGTTTATTTATTTTTTTACTAATATCCTCACGTAATGATAAAGTTAAGTTTTCTCCAACACTAGATATTATGTATTGTTGAATATAAGAAAGAACACTACTAACAATAGATATTACTATTAACATTAAAACAGGCTTAGTTAATGCTTGTGCCACCACTTCTAAAATATTTGTAGATTTATCAAAGTTACTAATTGCACTTACTAAATTATTTATAGCTAATCCAATCATAAGAGGAATGATTGTATAAAATATACTACTAAATATTGTTAGTATTCCTACAATTATTAGCTTTTTATTTTGTACTTTTAATGCTTTTATTAATCTTTTAATTGTCTTTTTTGTATTTTGAGGAATATCCTCACTAAAAACTGCTTTATCTTTATCTTTTTTCAAAATATCACTCCTCCTTTATATTTATCTGACTTTTAGCAATTTCTTGGTATACAGAACAATTTTTTATTAAATCTTCATGTTTTCCAATACCAACTAAATTTCCTTCATCTAATACAAGTATTTGGTCTGCATCCATTATTGTACTTACTCTTTGAGCAATTATTATCTTAGTTGCATCTGTCATATTTTCTTTAAGTGATTTACGAAGGGCTGAATCTGTTTTTAAATCTAAAGCAGAGAAACTATCATCAAATATATAAATTGGTGCTTTTTTAATAAGTGCTCTTGCAATAGATAAACGTTGTTTTTGTCCACCAGAAAAATTTAATCCTCCTTGTGAAACTTCAGATTTTAATCCAAGAGGTAATTTATTTATAAAAGATTCTGATTGTGAAATATTTATTGCTTTCTTCATATCTTCCTCAGTTGCCTCTTTATATCCCATTTTTAAGTTATCTTCAATTGTTCCACTAAATAAAAATGCTTTTTGAGGAACATAACCAATTTTATCTCTTAATTCTTTTTGTGAAATATATCTTATATCTACACCTTTTATACAAATTTCTCCTTTATCTATATCATGTAACCTTAAAAGAAGACTAGCAATAGTACTTTTACCAGAACCTGTACTTCCAATAATAGCTGTTGTTTCTCCTTTATTACATGAAAATGATATATTTTTAAGAACTGGTTCTTCTCCTCCTTTATAAAAAAATGACACATTTTTAAATTCAACTACTTTATCATTATCATTTATAGACTTATTCTTTATATTTAAATCTTGAATATTAGGATTAATTTCTAAAACCTCTTCTATACGATCAAGACATGATTTCATTTTAGGAAGTGTAACACTTGTTGTAGTTGCCATAATTAAATAACTTAACATAATAATAGAATATTCAGTTACAGCTGTTATTTGACCAATTTCCATTGTTCCCTTCATAGAAAATATTCCACCAAGCCAAACTATAATAGCAACTAATAATCCAATTATAAGCCATATTGTAGGATTTAATGTGGCAAATATTTTATTTAGTTTTATCATATCTGTAGCATAACTTTTAAAAGCCTTTCTTGCTCTATTCTCTTCATATTTTTCATTTCCAAAAGCACGAATAACACGAATTCCAGTAATAGATTCTCTTATTACTTGATTAATATAATCTAGCTTAGTTTGAACTTTTTTAGAAATAGAAATTGATTTTTTAAGCACTATACTAGAAAAAAACATAAATATTATAACAGATGCAATTAATATTAATCCTAAAATAAAATTAGTATTCATTGTCATAACTATAGATGCAACAATAATAAGAGGTGCTGGCATTATAAGTTGTAATACTAATCCAAAATTTTGTTGTAAATTAGAGATATCTGAAGTTGTACGTGTAATCATAGAAGAAACTCCTATAGTATCAAAATCATCAATAGCTAATTCTTGGCTCTTACAAAAAATCTTATCTCTCATATAATATCCAAAGGTTGCAGCAAGGTCTGCTGAATAATAGCTTCCTAATATAGCTACAATTGTTGTTACTAATAAAACTATTGCCATCTGCCATCCTATATTAACAAGTTCATTTATATTTCCTTTTAAAATTACAGTATCTACAATTCTTGCTATTAAAAAAGGAATTAATAATGTTCCCACTACCTGTCCTAAAAGCATAATTAATGTTATTACTACTCTACTCTTACTTTCTTTTAGGAATAGTTTTAAATACTTCATATTTTACCTCCACTTAAAATTATCTTGTTAAAACTTATTTGCAATGGTATTATAAAGCTTAAAGTAACTTTAATGTCAACACTATATTTAAAATTTGGAGGTTCTTATGCAAAAAAAATCTAAAATGCAAATTAAAGAATTTTCTGCTCTTACTGGTATCAAACGTGAAACCTTAAGATATTATGATCAAATTAAGTTATTATCACCAGAATTTCGTGGAGAGAATGGTTATCGTTACTATACCAAAAGACAATTAGATACAGCTTATTTAATTTACTCTCTTAGAGAAATAGGAATTGGAATTGAAGAAATAAAAAGATATATTGATATACGTAGTCCCGAAAAAATGTTTTCTTTATTTAACTCTCAAAAAAAACATATATTAACTGAAATTGAAAAACTTACACGTATATTAGAAGTTATGCAACTTTATGTTGATATGGCAGAGGAGGCAATTAAATATACAGAAAATAGTATAAATATTGAATATAAAAAGAGAGAACCTATATTTTTAGGTCCAAAAAATTCAAAAGACTCCTTAGATGAATCTGCTATTGGATTTTTTAACTTTGCTGCTGAAAATGGAATTAATCTAGGTTATCCCCTTGGTGCTATTATTAGTAAAGAAAATATTGAATCTGAAGGAGATTTATATGTAACTCAATATTATTTTAAATCTATAAATGACCAAAACTCGTATAAACCTGAAGGAAAATATGCTGTTTTTTATGGAAGATGTGCTTATGGTAAATCTGATGAACTTTATAAAAAATTATACACATTTATTAAAGAAAATAATTTACATATATGTAGTGATGCCTATGAAGAATACCCTCTAAATGAACTTTCAACTAAAGATGAAAGTCAATACTGTGTAAAAATAGAAATAATGGTTGAAGATATAAAATAAAAAGCTGTACTTTTAAATACAGCTTTTTTTAAATAACCTTATATTAAATTTTATAATACTCTATACATTATTGCTTCATAAGGTCTTAGTTTTAATTTATCTATTGCTAAGCTAGAATCATTATAATTACTTAATAGAATTTCTGCATTCTTAAACTCTTCATCATATTTAAATTCAACTTCTTTTTCATAGAAATTACAAACTACTAATATTTTATCTCCATTTAATTCTCTTATATATGCAAAAATATTTTTATCATCTTCACATAATAATTTATAATCACCATAAATTATAGTTTCATTTGATTTTCTTATTTCTATTAATTTCTTATAGTGATAGAAAACTGAATTTTTATCTTCTAAAGACTTTTTAGCATTTATTTCTTTATAATTTTCATTAATAGAAAGCCATGGTTTTCCTGTAGTAAATCCAGCATTTTCTGAATCATCCCATTGCATAGGAGTTCTACCATTATCTCTTCCTTTTTTATAGATAGAATTCATTATTTCTTCATGACTATATCCTTTCTTTATTCTATCTTTATACATATTAATTGATTCTATGTCATTATAATCTTCAATATTTTCTAGTCTTATGTTAGTCATTCCAAGTTCTTCACCTTGATATATGTATGGAGTTCCTTTCATACCATGAAGAAGTGTTCCTAACATCTTTGCACTTTCAACTCTATATTCTTTATCATTTCCCCATCTTGAAACTATTCTAGGAAGGTCATGATTGTTCCAGAATAAACTATTCCATCCCTCTTCTCCTAAAGCTGTTTGCCACTTAGATAGTACCTTCTTTAACTCTAGTAGTTCTAATGGTTTTACATCCCACTTTTCTTTTCCTTCTATTTGGTCTAATCCAATATGTTCAAATTGGAATACCATACTTAATTCCTTTCTAGCTGGATTTGAATATAGCTTTGCAATTTCTGGAGTTGCCCCCCAAGTTTCTCCAACTGTTAAAAGGTCATTTCCTGCTAATGCTTCTCTATTCATTTCTTGTAGATATTCATGAAGTTTAGGTCCATTACCAGTTATCATTTTATCAGGAACTTTTCCTATAAGGTCAATAACATCCATTCTAAAACCACCAATGCCTTTATCAACCCAATAATTCATCATCTCATAAACTGCTTTTCTAACCTTTTCATTTTCCCAATTTAAATCTGGTTGTTTCTTACTAAATAAATGTAAATAATATTGTTTAGTAGTTTCATCATATTCCCAAGCACTACCACTAAAGCAAGATTCTAAACCATTTGGTTCTTTTCCATCAACTGGATCTCTCCAAATATAATAATCTCTATATTCATTATCTTTAGATTTTTTTGCTTCTATAAACCATTTATGTTCATCTGATGTGTGATTAACAACTAGGTCCATAACTATCTTTATTCCTCTATTTTTTGCTTCCTTTAATAAGTTATCCATGTCTTCCATAGTTCCAAATTCATCCATTATGTCATAATAATCACTTATGTCATAACCATTATCATCATTTGGAGACTTATATACTGGGCTAAGCCATATTACATCTATCCCAAGTTCTTTTAAATAATCTAACTTTTCTATTATTCCCTTTAAATCTCCTATTCCATCTCCATTACTATCATTAAAACTTCTTGGATATATTTGATATACTACTGAACTATGCCACCATCTTTTTTCCATAAATTTTTCCTCCTATAACAATCATCTTAATTTAATTATATATAAACAAAATTTCATTTCTTGTTCTATTAAGTTATTTTATAATATAATTCTGTCATTTTTATAATTTGTATAAATCCTTTTTAAAAGAAAAAGCCATATTTACAATATAGCTTAATATTTCTTTATTTAAATTCATATTTTTTAACTTCACAATTTTTTATCCCAAATGAAGCAAATTCCTCATTACTCATATTTCTAAAATAAGATTCTATAATTCTAGATATGCCATTGTGGGCTACAAGTAAATAAGTTTTTTTATCTGATTCTTTTTTTATATCATCTAAAAGATTATATACTCTTTGGCATAAATGAAACATTGTTTCTCCACCTTCAAAATCATAAATAAAGTTTTCCTTTGCTTTTCTAAATTCTTCACTATTACGTGGAGTTGATTCATATTTTCCAAAATTCTGCTCTTTAAGGCGTATCTCCATTTTGCAAGGTATTTTAGTTTCTTCTGAAATATGTCTTGCAGTTTCTGCTGCCCTTATAAGAGGTGAATATAATATTTCATCTATTTTTATATGACTATTAGCTATAAATTTTCCAACTTCAATTCCTTGTTTATGACCTAGTTCAGTTAGCTCAATGTCAGTAGAGCCACAAATTTTATTTTCAACATTCCAAATAGTTTGTCCATGTCTTGTAAAATATACACAACCCATTATTCTTTAACTCCTATTTACCTTTTTTTAATATTGACTTTATACCTCGTTTTACTACTTCAAAAAAACCTAAAGAACGAACTATATTTTCTGCTCCAACATAATTTCTAATAGTTCTAAGTACTTTTTTCGTTTCTTTAGAAGCAAAAGTATATGTACCATTTTTTTTAGTTTTAATTGCATATCGTGGAATCCACTTTCCCTTTAGTAATATGGATACAATAACACAATCAACTTCCTCCCAGGGAATTTGAATATATTTACGTGGGTCACGAGAATTATAAAATTCAAAACTTTTATCACCAATCATTACTTTGCCATAATCTGAAACTCCTGTAAAGGCTGTTGAATCCATTACTAAATCTACTTTTTTGTTAAGTGATTGAACCATATAAAATGCCCCCTTTTTCTATTTATATTCCAATTTATTTTTATTATATACTTTAAATATATTCCTATCAACTATTGTAAAAGCCTAGGCAAAACGCCTAGGCTAAGTTAAAAATCTTACATTAAACCAATTACATGGAATACAATTCCTACTATGAATAATCCAAGGATAATTACAATTGGAGATACTTTCTTTTTAAGTAACCACATACAAAGAAGTGTAAGTAATAATCCTGCAAGTCCAGGGATTAATGAATCTAAGTTATTTTGTAATGTTGTAACTTTTTCACTAGTTAATGACAAACCTGCTGCTTGTTGTAAAAGAGCTTGTTTAATACCTTCTGCTCCTGCTGGAAGACTACTCCAATCAATATAAGCACCTTCACTTAATGTAACCTTTGATACTGTTGGAGCAAAGGAAACTGATACCCACCTATTAACTAATGAACCTAAAATGAACATACCTAAAATAGATGCACCCTTTGTAATATCTTGTAATAATCCACCTGATAAATCATCAGTAATACGAGAACCTGCTTTATAACCAAGTTCTTGAGTATACCACATAAATGCCATACGTATAATATTCCAAGCAAAGAAGAATATTATTGGTCCAATAATACTTCCATTCATAGCAAGTGAAGCTGCTAATGCACCTAAAATTGGTCTAACAGTAAACCAGAAAACTGGGTCTCCAATCCCTGCTAAAGGTCCCATCATACCAACCTTAACACCTTGAATTGTTGCATCATCTACTTCTACACCATTTGCACGTTCTTCTTCTAATACTAATGTTACGCCAAGTATTGGTGAGGCTACATATGGATGAGTATTAAAAAACTCTAAATGACGCTTTAATGCAGCTGCCTGTTCTTCTTTAGTCTTATATAATCTTTTAATAGCTGGTATCATTGCAAATGCCCAACCACCATTTTGCATTCTTTCATAATTCCAAGAACCTTGAAGGAAAAATGAACGTAACCAAACAGAAATTCTATCTTTTTTTGTTAATTTTAATTCTTTTGCCATTTTAAGTTCCCCCTTCCTTAGTACTTATCAATAATATCCCCTACAGGGTCACCAATGTTTGAGCTTCCGCCATTACCTGAACCACCTTGTTTAGAAAGTTTTAAGTAAATAAGTGCTAAAGATAATCCTATTGCTCCAAGTCCTATAAGTGTAATATTAGTAACAGTTGCTAATACAAAACCAATTGCAAAGAATGGCCATACTTCCTTTGTTGCCATCATATTAATTACCATTGCATAACCAACAGCTACAACCATTCCACCACCTATTGATAAACCATCTGTTAACCAAGCAGGCATAGAATTAAGTAATTTAGTAATTGGACCAGCACCGATTGCTAATATTAATCCTGCTGGAATTGCTATACGTATACCTTGTAAGCAAAGAGCTGCTATTTGCCACATTTCAACTACTCCTATCTTTCCTTCTTTAGCAGCTGAATCCATAAAATGTACAAAAGCTGTAGTAATTGTACGACAAATAATTGTTAATAATAATCCTGCAACTGCTAAAGGAATTGCAATAGCAATTGCTGAAGAAACTCCGTCTTTACCTTGTCCTCCAAGAACTAATATTATTGCTGAAGCAACTGATGCTAATGCTGCATCTGGTGCAACTGCAGCACCAATATTTGCCCAACCTAATGCAATCATTTGAAGTGTACCACCTAAAATCAAACATGGTAATAAATTACCTGTAACTAACCCAATTAATGTACATGCTACTATTGGTTGATGAAATTGAAATTCATCCAAAACGCCTTCCATACCAGCTAAAAATGCTATAATAAGGACTAATATAACTTGAATTATATTTAAAGTCATAACTATTCTCCTCCTTTTTCATCTAAATAATTAGATTTATTTTTTCTTCTTTAATTCCTCTTGTGCCTTTTTAAGTATTTCATCCATATTTTCTTTAGAATCACTTGGCACCTTACGAACATCAAATTTAAGTCCAGCTTTCTTTAATTTCATAAATGTATCAATGTCATTTTGATCAAAAGCAAGAGTTCTATTTGGTTGTACCTTACCTATAGAGTGTGCCATTGAACCAACATTAATAGTCTTTAAAGGAACTCCTCCTTCTACTGCCCTAAGTACATCTTGTGGATTTTCAAAAAGAAGTAATGCTCTTTGTCCACCAAAATGTTTATCATCCTTTGCAAGTTCAATCATATGACTAACTGGAACAACATGGGCCTTAACTCCTGGAGGAGCAGCTTGTTGTATTAAATTCTTACGAAGCTTATCTTTAGATACTGCATCTGAAACAACAATTATTCTTGTAGGATTAACTGCCTTTGTCCAACCAGTTGCCACTTGACCATGAAGTAAACGAGAATCAATACGTGCTAAAACGTATTCAAATTTTCCGGGTGCCCCTGCATTAGATTGTGCCACTGATACCTCAGAAGCTTTACTCTCTTCCTTTGGTTCTAATTCTTCTGGTTTAATCTTTACGCCTTCTTTTCCTGCCTGTAGAATATAAGCTGCAATTTCATGGGCAGATTCCATTGAGAAACGAGCACCATAAGCTTCAATAAGCATTGGTAGATTCATACCAGCTACAATTGCCCAGCTATCTTTATGTTCTTCAAATAAAGTATTAGCTTGATTAAATGGTGTACCGCCCCAAAGATCAACTAAGAATAAAACTTCATCTTGGTTGTCAAATGATGCAATTGCCTCTTTTAGTTTTGCTTTAAAATCATCAGGTCCTTCACTTGGCATTAATGTAACAGCTTTTACATTTTCTTGTTCTCCAAAAATCATTTCACTAGATTGCAATATGCCTTTAGCAAATTCTCCGTGACTAGCAAGAATAATTCCTACCATTTTTTATACCCCCTATCTATTATTTATTGTTACTAAAATAAAAAAACATCAGCATTAAGAAATTTCATAAAATAATATCTGCTATATAGTCACAATTTACCCCTAAATAAATTTAATTTATAAAAACACATTATACCTTTTTTAATTATTCCAAAATTTATGTTATATAACAAATATTTAATTTTTAGATTTTCTTAAGCTAATGCCTGATTCAATCAGTAACACGCTATGTATTATTTTTAATCTTTAGAAAAGCTTATAATATTGTATGCTTTCCCCCTGATTACGTTTTCAGTATATCACTTTTTTTCTAATGTTTCAATATATTTTTCAACATTTTTTTATATTTTTTTAATTTTTATTTCATAATAAACTTTTATTATGAAATATCTTGTCAAAAAATATAACATTTATATAACTAAAAACGCTTTAATTGTATTATTATACTTAACAATTAAAAAAAGCCTACAAGTTAACCTTGTAAGCCTTTAAAAAACAGTATATATTAAACCATATTAATAAAAAATGTAACTACTAAACTATTAATAAAATCTGCAAACATACTTCCTACAATTGGAACAAGTAAATAAGCTTGAACTGAAGGTGCATACCTTTCTGTTATTGCTTGCATATTAGCCATAGCATTAGGTGTTGCTCCCATACCAAAGCCACAAGTACCTGCTGATAAAACTGCTGCATCATAATTTCGTCCCATAATATTGTATACTATAAAATATGCATACAAAGCCATAAATACTGTTTGAGCAATTAATAAAACAAATAATGGTAATGCAAGTTCAGCAAGTTGCCATAACTTTAATGTAATCATAGCTATTCCTAAAAACATTGAAAGACATATTCCACCAATATCATTAATTTCCTCCATATGAAGAGAAAACTTTCCTGAGTATTCTCCAATATTTCTCATAATAGCTGCTACTATCATAGCACCAATATATGCTGGAAATGTCATACCTGTTTTAGATAATAATAAAGATACAATTGTTCCAATTCCCATTGCAATAGCTATTTGATACGAAGCAGAGGCATGCATAGTTACACCTTTAAAAGGACTTTCTTCCTCTTCTTCAATTGTCTCTTCTTTATATACATAATCTTTCATAAGATTATTTTTATCTATAAGCCTTCTTCCAATAGGTCCTCCCATAAGTGAGCCCATAATAAGACCAAAGGTAGCAGCTGCAGTACATAAAGTAGTTGCTCCTGGAAGTCCTAAATCTTCAAGCACAAGTCCAAAAGCACCTGAAGTACCATGTCCCCCAACCATTGGAATAGAACCAGTACACAATCCAACTAATGGACTTACATCCATAACCTTAGAAATACCTACTGATAAAACATTTTGCATTATAATTAGCACTATTATAGAAATTAAAAATATTACCAAATGCTTTCCCCCTTCTTTAAGCACTTTAAGATTTGCTTGAAATCCTACAGAAGTAAAGAAGATAGTCATACATATATCTTTAAAGGTTTCATCAAAATTAAATTCTATAATTCCTGTTACATATAATATACAAGATATTATTGAAAATATAAGTCCACCAATTACTGGAGCTGGTATACAAAAAGTTTCAAGTATCTTTATCTTTTTTCTTAAAAACTTACCTAAATACAATACTCCAATTGCCAATGCAAGTGTCATATACATATTTAAATCTACTTTTTTTGCCCCTGTTTTTTCTTCTTTATTAACAGATATACCAAAACTTATTTTTTGTAATTTTTCATTTCTCTTTTTAAGAAGAGTTACAATATCATTTTCAATATCTTTAGAAAGTTCATCACTTGCAATAAGAACTGCTGTTACTCCAACTGTTTTTATATCTTCTTTTTGTCCTGAATATGTACCAGCTGGAATTACACTTTCTGTATATGTAGTATTAGTATCTATTAAGCGTTTTTTTACATTTTCATTTATTGGTAACACTTTAATATCCATTTCTTTTGAAAGGTCAACCACTGCTGTATTAGGAATGGAAGCGGTACAGAAAAATGCATCTATTTCTCCATTCTTTAAAGCATTAGCAGACTCTGTATAAGAGTTATAAGAAATTGTTACATTAGTTAAAATTCCATATGCTTCTAAAATATCTAAAGCATTTTTTTGAGCTCCACTTTCCTCTTCTCCTACAGAAACCTTCTTTCCTGCAAGGTCTTCAATACTATTAATTTTAGAATCTCCTCTAACTATAACTTGACAACTCTCTGTATACAAACCAGTAACTACATGAAAACCTGTTAATGGATTATTAGAAAAATTTCCCTTTCCATTTACAGCATCTGCAAGAATATCAGATTGAACAAGAGCCATATCAAGATAGCCTTTACTAATTAATCTAAGATTAGCTGTTGACCCTTGACTTGCAATAATCTCCATACCATAATCTGTTTCATTTGACAAAGCCTCAGATAAATTTACTCCATAGTTATAATAATTTCCACCTGTTCCGCCTGTTCCCATACGAATAACATCTTCATTATTTTTTCCACACCCTACAAAAAAAAGGGATAAAAATAATAAAAATATGCTTAATATTCTCTTCATCATTTTTTCTCCATTTCTATAGTTTATATTTTTTAAACATTATATTTATTCCCAATTTTAAACTCACTTATAAATATATCATAATATAATCATTTTTCAAAACACAAAAATATTTATTATAAAAAAGGATATTCATAACTATATTTTAATTATAAATATCCTTCTTTCACTTAATTTTTTAATTCCAATAGATTACCTCCAATTCTTAACTGCATCTGAATAATATTGAATAAGAACTGGTTTGGAAAGGGAATTAATTTCAACATTACTACTTAAAAGTTCATCCTTTCCAAAATCAAATAAAGAATTAACATTATCATTGTTTAAAAACTTAGTATCTACATCTATCTTAAAATCTGAATTTAACTCCTTCATAGATGCCATATTAAAACCCCAATTACCAAAAGCAGGCACTTCAACATGATAAGGCTTTACATAAAACCCTTCACTTTCTAAAGTTTTATTTATACACCAAAATGCTTTAGGAGCAAAATAGGGACTTGTAGATTGAACTGTCATTATGCCATCTGCTGTTAATGCACTTTTACATAACCTATAAAAAACATTTGAATAAAGCTTATTAAGAGAATCATTATTAGGGTCTGGTAAATCCACAATAATTACATCAAACTTTTTATTATTCTGTTCTAAAAATTTATATGCATCATTATTAATTATAGTTAATCTGCTAGACTTAAGAGAACCCTCATTTAAAGCTGTAATTTGTGGATTTTCACTACAAAGGTCTGTCATTTCTTTATCTAAATCCACTAAAGTAATATTAGTATTAGGATACTTTAATAATTCTCTTACAGCAAGACCATCTCCACCACCTAATATTAAAACATTATCTCTACATTTAGCCTTTGCCATTGGTATATGAATTAAAGCTTCATGATATCTATATTCATCTAAAGAACAAAACTGTACATTTCCATCAATATACAGTCTTAAATCATCCTTATGCTTAGTCATTACTATGTGCTGATACTTAGTATGTTTAGATAATATTATTTTATCCCTATAAAGTCCTCCTTCAATATAATTTGATATATTTTCAGAAAAAATCATACCAAATGCCATTATGGAAAGAAGTACTATTGCAAGAGGCTTAAAAATATTAATATAATTTATATGTTTTGAATACTTAAAAATAATAATTATTGCCATAGATATATTTAATGAACCAACTAAAAATGCTGTGGCAAAATATCCAAGATGAGGTAAAAGTAAAAGTGGAAATGCAATTGAACCAATTAATCCACCTAAATAATCAAAACTAAATATTGAAGATAGAGTTATTCTTAAATTACTAGAATCCTCTTCTACTATTCTAGTAAGTATAGGTATTTCAGCACCTACAAAAGTACCTATAATTATTATTTCAATATACATAATAATTTGATATGTTTCTAAATAAAGGTTAGCTAAAAATAATGTAAGAGAGCTAATTCCACCAATAACACCAATTCCTAACTCTATTATTACAAACCACTTAAACAAATCTTTTTTAATATATTTTGAAATAAATGAACCTAGTCCCATTGCAGACATATATAAACCAATTGTAATAGAATATTGCAAAGTACTGTCCCCTATTAAATAAGAACTTACAGCACTTATAATTAATTCATAACATATAGAACAACCAGAAATAATTAAAGTTGTAAAAAGTAATAATTTATAATTTTTCATTAATATACAACCCCACTAATAACAATAGCAATACCAACAAACATTCCAAATACCAATATACCAGCTGCTACATTTCCATTTCCTATTTCTTCATTTAAATTATACTTTTTGTGAAATAAATTAAGTAAAATGTATCCAAGAATAAAAAATGCTATTCCTATAATAAAATATAATGTACTACTTGAAAGACCAGCTAATAAACTAGTTTCAACTTCTTCAGTGCTTGGTGACATAATAGCTGAACGAAGAATAATTCCTATTCCTATAAAAGAACCTGCACTAAGCCAACCAACTGCTTGATTTCCCTTTTTTATTTCAGTAGGGAAATGACAAGGGATAATAAGGTCTATTAAAAAATTACCTAAGACCATAAGTATAATTCCAAGAGCTGAATATATTGCTATATTCATAATATCAGTTAATAAATCCATAAAAAATCCTCCAATTTCAAATTATTTTCCACTACTTACTCCTCCACCAGATGAGCTTCTTGATTTAACAGAATACTGTCTAATACTAGAAGAATAAGAATTATAGGTATCATTTCCATCATATCCTACAGTTGTATCATCAAAGGATGAATAGGAGCTTGTCCCACCATAATCTTTTTTATCTGTCTTGAAAGCCTTTGTATAATAATATCTTCTATAATATCGATTAGTATAGCTTGATGCACGATAAGGTGTATTATCACTTAAGTAAGTATACTTTCTCTTTGAAATTTGTACTAACACCTCTTGGTCTTCTGAAGTGTATACAAGGCAATATTCTTTTTTAGTTAATATAGCAATACTTGTATCACCATCTTCAGTATTTTGTTGAACTGATTCAGTTTTTCCATCAATACCACTAATAATATTTTTAGCTGTTAAATCTAAAGAAAGTAATGACTTATAAACATCAGCCTTTTGGTCTTTACTTCCCGTAATAGAAGTAACATAACTAAAGGATGAATCATTCTTTAAATGCTTAGCTATTGTTTGAGAAGAAAAGATTAAGTTTACAAAAAACATAATTACTCCCAAAATTGCAAATACAGAAATAAATCTTATTATAGGATTAAAAGGCTTACTATACCTATTTAAACTTGATTTATTACTATATCCATTAACCCTTTGTATTTCATAAGAATCTAGGTAATATCCTTTTGAAGTTTCTCTACCATCAGACCATTCTTCTATGGAAATAATATTTTCTTCAGAACTATCCTCATATTCATAAAATTTTGCTGTTTCACCATAATCAACATCAACATTTCCCCAAGAATTTACAACTTCAAGTGTACCTTCATCAACTAAATGATAATTAGATATTGATATGTTATTTCTTACCACCATTGAAATAGAATATTCATTATAAGTTTCATCAACACTTAACCATTTTTCAAGATTAGTTTTTCTTGAAATAATTTTATATTCATGCCAATAACAATTATCAGATTTATTAACATATAAAATTTTTCCTTTTATGTCATAAACCTCATTATTAATAGAAATTAACTCCCCCACATTAAATTCCAAAATTTACACTCCCCCTTTTATATTTCTTTGAAACTTGCTTGTTACAACCTTTTTTGCTAAAAAAGCCTCCTTTAACATAGAAACTATTTTGTTTGGTATTTCTTCATTACATGAAAAAACATCTATAGCTACATAACCATATTCTGGCCAAGTGTGAATAGAAAAATGAGAGGTTGTAATAACTGCAATATAAGTAATTCCAATTGGTTCAAATTTATGAAAACATTCCTCAACAATTTCAGCCCCAATAAATGATATAGTATTTTTGCTGATTTTTTTAATTTGTTCCAAATCATTAATTATTTCTTTATCACAACCATATAAATCTACAAATAATTGACTCCCCATAAAACCCTTTCTTTCTAACTTTTATTGTTAATTTTTATTTTAAATTAACTTTTATTATTGTGCAATAGAATTGTAAAAAATCATCCTTTAATAGAATTAAGTAATACTTTCATAGTAAATCAATTTGTTTTGCTTTTTTCATCGTAGTATAATGACTTCTGGAATTTAAATTATTATGAAAGGATTTGATTAATAATGGAAAAAAACTCATCAAAAGAAAACTTAACTTTATTTCATGGAGAATTAGCTTTGCTAATTGCAGTCATTATTAATAGTTTAGGGGTTGTACTTATGCTATATTCAGGTGCAGGAATATCAGCTATATCAAGTATGCCCTTTGCTTTTTCAGAAGTTTTACCCTCATTAACTCTTGGTACTTGGACATATATTTTTCAAGGATTACTTGTACTAAGTCTTATGATAATGAGAAAGCATTTTGTGCCATCTTATCTTTTCAGTTTTGTAGTTGGCTTTATATTTGGTAAACTTCTTGATATTCATGAATTATGGATTAATATGCTTCCTTATACAATTCCTTTAAGAGTTGTATATTTTGCTATAAGTTACATACTTATATGTATTGGCATAGCACTATCAAATCGTTGTAAACTACCTATTATTCCAACAGATTTATTTCCAAGAGAAGTAGCTAATATAACAAAAGTAGGTTATCCAAAAATTAAAGTTGGATTTGACATAACTTGCCTTACTGTAACTGCAATATTAACATTTTTCTTTTTAGGTCACCTTGATGGAATTGGAATAGGAACTATTCTTGCAGCCTTCACCATGGGAAAAGTAGTAGGTATAATAGGTGATAAACTAGATTGCCATTTTAACTTTCAAACCTTTAAAACTCTAAAAAGTATTGTTTTATAAAAGTATAATAAGATTTTACTTTACACAACTAAATTTAAAATTATAATTTAGATATAATTTTAAATTTAGTTGTTTTTATATAAATATTGGTACTTGAATATCTTTACTTTGTATATTTTCTATAATTTTAGTTATTTTTTCTTTTAAATATTTACTTAAACTTTCATCACAACAATATATATAACAACCTTTCATTCCTCTTGTCATTAATGTCTTATATGTATTTTTAATTATTTCATCTGCTAATTTTAAAGCTTTTTCAGGTTGTTTTTTATATAATTTTTTTATTCCTTTTAAACTAGTATCTGTCTTAGCTCTTTTTGTAAAATCTGTTATTATCTTTCTGTTTTCATATCTTAAATCATTTCCAATTATTAGTCCTACATAATCAAATTCTAATCCTTGAGATGTATGTATACATCCTACCTGATCTAGTAAACCTTTTATACAGAAACTATAAATATATATTTCATAAAAAAATCCACGACAATTCTATCGTGGACTATATTTGGTGGAGGCGAAGCACGACCTTTAAAATCCACTACCCTTCAGCTATGCTCGCTGCTACCTCTTCATAAGATGTTGAATTCATTTCTTTTACTTTCTGATATAATTTTTTTAAGTATATATCTGATAAATCTAATATTGGTTCATACATAAAGGAATTCATGTGAATATTTTCAGGGGTCATTAAATTAACTTGCTCTAATACCTTTATTTCATCAATATTTCTATACTCTTCTTTATATAATTTTATTAGCTCGTAAGTTTGATTCTTACTAATTTCTCGTATTTTATCTTTTTCGCTTATTCTAGATATCATGAACTCTTCCGCTAACAATCTAATTGCTATAGATAAAACTATCTTATTTTCTAAGTTAATTTTTTCAGTATTATCTAAAACTATATTATCTGCCTCACTGAACAAAATATCTATTATCTTTCTATCCTTACCCTTTAAATTTTTAGGAACTTTCCACACTTCATTATATATTCCTTCTAACTCAGATACTGTAATACTATCAGTATCCTCTTTTTTATGTAGCAAACTTGTAAGTTTTATATAATTAGGCGAATTCTCCATATCTAAATATTCACTTAAATTTCTTACAAATGGTATTGATGCTACCATTATTCTATCATTATCATTAATTTTACTTTTCCATACAGAAAATATATCTTTTAAATATCCACCCTGAACAAGTTTTATTTCTCTATCATTTTTATATACCATAAAACTATTTTTCCTTGAAATTCCCAACCTATTTACTACAGTTCTATAAAAATCAAAATTATGAGTAAGTATAATCATTCTAAATATTCCTGATTTTAATATATCATTTAAATATTCAATGATGGCATATTTATTTTTATAATCAAACGAATCTGCTATATCATCAACAATCAATAATACATCTTTATTTAGCTTAATTAATGCTTCTATTTCAAAAATTAAATTAAGTATATATAAAGCCCTCTTCTCACCATTACTTAAAACCTTTAACAGCGTTGTTTTATCAACATCCATATATGTTCCACTTTCACTATACTTAAATCTAATTGTTGGAGCATTTTCTTTCAAAATAACATCTTGTTGGTTATCTATTTCTACACTAAATGGTACATCAAATCTCTCATTAAAGATTTCAACAACTTCATCCCAGGCAGTTTTTTGTTTAGTTGCTTCCTCTACAATTTTCTTTATTTCCTCTTTTGATACCTTATACATATCAATTAAGCTCTTTAAACTAGTTTCCTTTTCTTTAAAATAGCTTAACCAAAGTTCCTTCTTAAAATTATTTATATCATCTAAATGTGATATAATTTCAGGATTATTTTCTAATATACTCCTTAATTCCTTCATCGCTGCATTTTGAGTTAATTTTGCATCTATTTTTTCAAATCTAGACAATAATTCAGCATTGCTAAATATTTTTTCTTTCTCTTCTTTTACTAAATCATCAAGCTCTTTTTTACTCTTTATTTCCTTATCTTTTATAAGTATTTTATTTTTAACTTTAAAAAATCCATTATCATTCAAGTTTTTTCCAATAACACTTATATTGTTATGATTAAAAACTCCTTTTGTAAAATACTCTGATTTAGTAATTAATTCATCATATTCTTTTATATACTCTTTAATTAATACTTTGATATCTCTATTATTTAACAAAGAAATTACTTTATCATTTATAATTGTTTTATATTTGATACTACATGGAAATGAAAATTCTTGAAGTGTTATCTCTATTTCCTCAAAGCATTGAAATATATCACCAGACATTCTCCCCCATACATTAGTAATCTCTTTTTCAATTTCATCCTTACTTCTTATTCCACATAATGTTGATATATCTTTTAATAGGTCATCTTTCATATGCTCTAAATCGGAATATATTTTATCATATTTCTCTTTTAATTCTTTATTAACTAACAGCATAGAAACCTTTTGCGATTCATAATCCCCATTATATGATTCAATAACAAATACTTCTTCTGGCTTAATATTTTCTTCATTACTTTTAGTAATTATTGCTTTAGAACTTTTTTCTGGATTAATTAAATCTTTTGGTTCTTCTTCTTTTGATATACATTTAAATGTCTTAGCAAATGAAGTCTTCATTGTTCCATTAGGTGCATAAATTTCACAAGCATTTTTATTTGAAAAATCAAATGTATGCTTTAAGCTATTAATTCCAAAGCAATTTTCAAATTCAACATTAATTTTATTCACAATTTTTCATCTCCAATTACTAGCAAACTCTCTCATATCTAAAACCAGCTTTTTTTACATGCTTGTCTAAATACCTACCATGAGATTCTGCATTAATTAATTCGCTGTATATTACTCTTGGAACATTGTAATAATTATATATACTGCCATTATTAAACTCTACTTGTAGGATACTTTGATTTTCATCATATCCAATTGAACAAATATTTGAAGATTGTACAGATACCCTTTTCATAATACCACCACCTATATAAATATGTGTTTATTTTATCACAATACATTAATTGTAATCAAATGTATTATATTGAAATATTATAAAATTAATATTTTATCATGAAACTTTAATATAAAAACTTTGGCTATATCTTTCATATAGCTTATACCTTTTAATCCTACTTTTCATCTCTATACCTCCACACTTTTTGAACAAAGAAAAAGACACATTGAATATTACTTCAATGTGTTCTTTATAAACTACAACTTCTTTTACAAAGTCCTGTATAAACTTTTTGCTGGATTGTCAACACTTTTTTATACAGTTATTATTCGGTCATATTAGAAATTCTATATTCTACTGGTTGTTGGTGTCATATAACCTAAAGCACTATGTATGCGTTTGTTGTTATACCATAGAACATAACTTCTTAATTCTAATTTTAATTGTTCCAAACTTTCAAAAATCCTATCAAATGCAAATTCAGTCTTTATTATTTTATATCCTGCTTCCGCTACGGCGTTGTCATAAGGACATCCTTTTTTGCTTAAAGATCTTTCTATTTCAAAAATATCAAGAAGTTCATCAATAATTTTATTTTTAAATTCATTTCCCCTATCTGTATGAAAAATCTTTACCTTCTTTAAATTAATTGTAGAATTCATAAATGCTTCATATACTAGCTTAGCATCCTTATTAGGACCAGCAGAATAGCCAATAATTTCTCTATTAAACAGGTTAATTAATAAGCATATATAATGCCATTTTCCTGAAACATTAACATATGTTAAATCGCTTACTACTATTTCTAAATCTTCTCTGTCATTAAATTCTCTATGTACAACATTGTCAATTTTTTCCTCATTACATTTAGATTTATGTACCTTATATTGTTTTACAGTATAATTTGAAATCAACCTATATTTCTTCATTATTTGGCGTATTTTTCTTCTTGAAGCTATTATATCTTGCTTTTTCAGTTCAACTTTTATTTTTCTTGTTCCATAGTTATTTTTACTTTCTCTAAATATTGAAATAACTGCATTTTCAAGTTTAGTATTACATACTCTAATTTTTCTTTTATAATATACTAAACTTCTAGGAATATTTAAAACTCTGCACATTGCGCTGATACTGTACTTTTCCTTATTTGATAAAATAATTTCTATTTTCGTGCCATTATCAGCGCTGCTTGCTTTAAAATATCATTCTCCATCAATAATTGTTTATTTTCTTTTCTTAAACGTATTAGTTCATTTTCTGCATCGGTACGATTATCTTTGGCCTTGAAAGAACCAGAATTGTTATAATCTTTTACCCATTTGTTTATTGTAGATTTTGCTATGTCATATTCTCTTGAAATGTCTGCTGTAGATTTGCCATTTTGTTTTAATGCAACTATTTGCTTTTTAAACTCATCAGTGTAATTTGTTGATTTTCTAGCCATAATATTTCTCCTTGTATAATTTTTAATATTATATCATGACCGAATAATTTATGTCTAATTAATTATAACCAATCCATAGAAAAGTATCACCTTAAACATAGGCAATACTTTTTCATTTTTATAATATATATTTATTATTTAATTTCTTCCTCTATTTAATCTTCTTTCCCTAAGAGTAAGCCACATATTCCTAAATTCTAAGGCTTCTTCCATCCCTAGACCTAATACATCTACTAATACTCTTCTATCTATTACATCTAGAATTCCTAAAATGTCATCATTATTTCTAACATAATTATCTATTATATTAACTAATTCATTAACAGTATAATCATCAATTAAATTTTCATCTCTTAAATCTGGAAGTATTATTTTACCTACTTCTCCAGGTAATATCTCTAATACTCCACCACCATAACTTCTTCCTTCTATTTCAGTGAAAGCTAAGCCAATACTATTGTAATAAGATAATAGTACTCTTTTCTTATCTACTTCATTATTAAATGTAATCCTGTGCATTGTATCTGTACTAACAGCCTCTACTTCTTCACTATTTAACATAAACTTTGGATATAAATAATTTCTTCTTAAAAAGAATGCATCTGATGTTCTTACAGATGGTATCCTATACCATCTATCTCTTATTCTACATTTATATCCTTCATTTTCTCCTTTTCTTTCGCCTAATTCTATATAATTTCTTTGCCCTTCTGTGTATTGTTCAATATTAATATCAGGAAAATCAATTAAATATGTCTTTGCCCCTCTTTCTATATTCTCTCTCCAATCTTCCTCTGTAAAAACAATTCCATTTATATTAACACTTCTTGCAATTAATGGTCTACATATCGCTTCTAAATCATATTGTTCAACTTGTTGATGATTAACACAAAAATAATTATTATTTCCTGTAGTTATTCCAACTTCAATTCTAGCCAATTCATTAAATTTCACAAACCTATTATCATTTCTTATACTATCAATTAAATGTATATCTCTATTGCTTAAAAAATATTTAGTCCATTTAGTCTCATTAAAATCCACATCAAAAAACTCATATTCATCTAAATCATTAGCTTGAACCATTTCTTCAACATTTCTGTACTGAACTATCCTTAGCTGATGTTCTTGTTCATGATTAGCATCTTTTTCACCTAATAATAACACTACTTCTTGCTCTACACCATCAAATACTAATTCACGAAATGTAACTATTGTAGTTCTATGAAGTGAATGCATTAAAAACCTTCTCAAGTCCTCAGCATATTTAACTTGGAGTAATTCTGCTGGTATCACTAACCCAATTCTACTATCCTCATCCAACATTTGAACACATGCCACAACAAATGAAACCCATGCATTTATCAATTTATTTGAACGCATTCCGTTATTAGTTAAAATAATACTCTGCTCATCACGTTGGTCCTCATCTAAATATTGATATCTTATATATGGAGGATTTCCAATAATAGCTTGAAACCTTTCATCAGTTAACCCCTCTCTATAAGCCTTATAAAAGTCATCATTTATTATATAACAACCATTATTATCCATTTCTTGACATCTTCTATAATCTTCAAAATTATTATATCTTATAGAATTACGAGTTGTATCATTCGCTATAATTGAAACAGCCTCATCTATTTCTATCCCTTTAATACTGCATTCTAAATGAAGATTATGTTCAACTAAACTTTTCAGGAATACTCCTTCACCGCAGCTTGGCTCTAATACATTAGTTATATGTATGTCATTACTAGTAGCCCATTCAACAATATAATTTGCTAAATCTACTGGAGTGAAATATCTACCTGCTAATTTTTCTTTCGTAGCATCTTGTCTTAATAACATTAATATATCACCTTTTCTTTTAAGATTAATTCTTAAATCCATATTATTTTATCATACTTAAATAAACTTTCATATTTTTTTATAAAATAATAGAGGATATCAAAATTTGACATCCCCTTTATACTATATTAAATATCCATTCTTATACCAGATTATATACTTTGGTTACTAGTTGTTCTGTATTATCTATTAAATAATTTTTTTCATCTAATAATACTACTTTTGATGATTTAGGTAACCTACTCTTCAATGATTTATTTATCTCATGAATTCTTCTTACATTAGATACAATATCATCGTATAATTTACTTTGATATTCATCTTCAAAATCAATCATTTTTAGTGGAAACCTATCTAAAATATTAGTTCCTCTAGAATAGAAACTATTATCAAAATCACTTCCAATAATAGATAATAACTTTTCTGAAAACGGATGAGTTAAATATGCCTGAATAAATTCTAGCTTATATTTACTTTCCTCCTTTTCAGATATGGCACAATACCCAGCTGTACCACCTGAAGAAATTACATAATTATTATCATCATATAAATACATTGCCTTTTTACTTAAAACACCTACTATAAGTTTTTTCTTATTATTAAATGCTGTTAATGCTTGGTCTCTACCATATTGATACCATGTATCTTCTGTTGCTAATGGAACATCTCTTCTTGTTCCTCCTATTTGCTTTGGCTTTAACTCTAAGTAATTATCTTTTAAATAATCTAAAGTATTAGGGTATTGTTTTTCCATAATATCTAAATTATATAATTTTCCTTCAAAATTATATGGAAATATTATATATTTATCTGTTTCAAATATATCAAAACTTCCTAAGTTTTTTTCTGACTGTAATACAGGTTTATAATACCTTTTTAAAATATCTTTCTCTATTAAATATTCCTTTTCATTTCTCTTAATCTTGAAATATGTTTCATCTTCGCTTACTATTTCCTTATTTCCAAACCAATAAATAGGCGGCCTTTCAGCACTTGTTTGTATTCCATTAAATAATTCTACTTCCTTGCCTAATTCAGTGGAATTTCTATACATCTTTTTTATTAACTCCATATCCTCTTCATTAGATACCAATGCCCATGGTAAACTTCCTAATACACCTGACTCGATTTCTATTTCCTTTAGTTCTGTCTTAGCAAACCATTTTGATAAATTATCTACTTCAATAAATGTAAATTTGTCTTGACTACATTTTTGTAATGTTAATATTGAACTATACACTGTTTTATCTCTTTCTTTAAACAATTGTAAAGAGCCAAAATCTATATACTCTTTAACATATTTATCTTTTGATAACTTTTCTCTTAAAGCTTCTCCTGCTTTAATTTTAGAAAACTTATTAGGTATTATATAACTTACTATCCCATATTCCTTTACCTTTTCTAATGCTCTTTCAACAAACACAAAATACTTATCAAATTGTCCTTTACAAGTATTATATTTACTCTTATACGCTTTAACCTCTTTACTATTTAATAAGTTTTTCATATCCTCAGTTGATACATAAGGAGGATTTCCTATTATTATGTCAAAAGGATTCCCATCATTTATGTTTGACCACTCAAAAGGTACTATTTGATTTTTATCTTCTTGTGTTAATTTAGAGTAATTAATTTTTTTGAAATCTATCAAAGAATTTCCACATTTTATATTGCTATTCAAGTCTGGAAGAACATGTTCTTTTCCTCTCAATGAAGGTTCTGTTTCTGATTCTAGTAACTTTATCAATAAATTAAATTTGGCAACTTCTATAGCATGAATATCTATATCAATTCCCCATATACACTTTTCAAGTATTTCCTTCTTTTCATCAAAAGATAATTTATATCCACCATCACTATTAGGAACTAAATGTTTACTATCATTTTTACTATACCAATCAGTTATATAGTTAATTAACCAATCATATGCTTCTATTAAAAATATACCTGAGCCACATGCAATATCAGCCACTCTTATATTAAGTATATCTTTTGGTTCTTTATTCCTACAATATTCTCCTAAAACTCTATTTACTATATACTTAACTATTTCTATTGGTGTAGTTACAATATCTCTATGTAAGTTAACTGACTTCTTCTGTAAAATAACTTGTCCATCTTGAACTACCAACTGTTCACCTAAAAAAAGCTCATATATTTCTCCTAAAATATTAGGTTGTATAAAATTAAATTCATATGGACTCTTAGGGTAATATAATTCCTCTATCATATTTCTTATAATTTCATTATTCAAATCAAATATAAGAGTATCATATTGAAATAGTCCTGAATTATATTTTTTATCTGCCTCCCTAAATAACCTATCTAATTCACACACAAACTCTTTTTCATCTAGAATATCCTTCATATTATGATAAACTGGAAGATTTCTATCTTCACATATTCTTATAAATACAATTTGATTTATAAATTCTTGAACATAATCATTTATTATATCTATATTATACTCTTTTACTTTATATAAATAATTACCTATATCTAATCTCCATCTATTTATACTTTTTAAAAAGTATTCATCTACTGGTAAATGTAATCCCTTATCATATATCTTATACCCACTCAAATCTAATTCAGTTTCAAAATTACCATTATAAACAGACTCCTTAGAAATAAGATTATAAATTTCTTCTATGTTATCAATATACTCTTTATAATTATACATTTTTATAGCTGCTGTCTTAGCATCATCGTTATCTGTAGGTAATATGCTTGTATCATAAATAATTAAATATTCAAAATTAGTTAAAACACTTATTCTCAATTTAGAGTTCCAACCATAACTTCTAGCCTGTATTGCAGGTTTTGTATTTTCTTGTATTTCTACTGATGGCTTTTTTGCTTCTACATGAAACTTACCTATACCATTTAATGTCATTGTATAATCTGGTCTTCCAGTATCAGCTTGATAGTTTTCAGTTATAACCTCTCTATATTGTGGAGATTTACCTTGCTTATTAGAAATATCCCATCCTAATATCTTGAAGAATTCATCTATAAATTCAAGTCTACAATTATTTTCATTATATTTACGTGCATCTTTATAATATTCATAGTCTTTATCAAACTTATCAACTAATTCTTTTAAATTCATTTTAATATCATTCATTATAACCCCTCCTTCATAAATTATATATGAATTCTATTAAAATTAACACCTTATAATCATTATAATTCTATTTATTCAAATGCAACAAAACTAACCTCTTTATGATACGATTCATTGTTCTTAATTCTAAAATAAATAACCCTCGACAACACAATCTGTATTGTCGAGGGTTTCATGGTGGAGGCGAGGGGTCGGCAGCATCCATTCTTTCGATAAATATTTTTCTTTTTAGAAAAATAACTGGCCCTGACTATCTCTTTTCCAAATATTTAGTTTTACTTGGAACTTGGCATATTATAAAAGCTTAAATTTACATTTTTAATGTATATATCTTCTATCTTAGTATTCCTTAGCTTAAAGCTTTAGGAGTCTATAAGTCGATACGTAGCTGTTGAATTTCTTCACATACCACTCGGTATTGCCACCAACTTTACTTGCTGAGGTTTCACCGATAAAGCCAAGTTTTCACTTATATATTGCTATATAAGGCGACTCTGTCTAACGAATCGAACCCCTGTCCGAAAGCAGACCAGTCTGACTTTCTACGAGCGTAGCCTATATATTAAAATTCGCTCCTCAAGGTGCCTACAGGCAGGCAGTTGATTTGCTAGCTTCATGAATACCCCTCTAGCTCAAAGCTTTGCTAGACTTCGTTTCCCACTGTTATGACACCCGCTACCCAAATCGTAGGCAATCTGGACGGATGAGTAGCTTAAATTAAGCTGCTAATGCAAAATTGTCTTCTGCGTTTATATTTAATGCATACTTTATTATCGAGGCACCATGCTTCCCTCGGCTCGCTTATCAAACCCATCTTACCCCCGTCGAAGCCATAACGCCCCCATGTAAGGTTTGAAGATTTAATAAACTTAAATATTTTATATTCAGTTTTATTTTCTTCAGTAATTCATTATATAATATATATTTTTTATTGTCAAAAACTTTTTAAAATATTTTCTCTTGTCATTCCATTTGAAGTATATAAATTGTATTTTTCTAAAGCTTTATCTTTTAAATCCATACCATATTCATTTAAATGGGTTACTGCAAGGGATATTTTCATATTTTTAGTATTATATTTTTCTAAATCTTTTTGTATTCTTTTATCTAATTCTTCTATGTTCATTTTGCCGTATCTTATGCTATCTTGATATGGATTTGGTACATTTGTTAAGTCTATTATTTCACTGTTTATTTCTTCTTTTTTACATTCACTATCAAATCTTCCTGCTCCATGTCTTGTAAGGTAGGTTCTTGTTACATAGCATACTTCTATATTACATTTTTTATCTCCTATTATCTTCATTGGATTTTTAAGTCCTGTATTGCTTGGAGTAAGGTATGGCATATATTCTAAATTATTTTGGTCTAGCATAAGTCCTTGGGCGCCTTCAAAGATAACTGTATCATATTCTTTTAATATATTATCATCTACAAACTCACATTTTGAAAGCATAAAATTAAAGTCTTCTAAAAAGTTTAGTATTATATTATAAGAATTTTCTAGTATCTTCATCCATTTTATTGGAATATATTGTACCTTAAGTTGATTTAGTCTATATATAACATAGTCTTCTCTTATATGCATTAATGTATTTACTTGCGTCATAATTGGCATTTCTTTTAAATCATATACTGATAAATATTCATTATTATTTCTTACTATTGTTTCATTTATTCCAAGTCCACAACTTCCATGTTTGTTTTTGCCTCTAATTTCTTCTATCATTTGATTTATAAGCATATCAAAAGGTACTGTTATTCTACAGTTTTTATTTATATAACATTTTATTTTGCCACCCTTTCTTTCTAAATTCTCCCACTCTTTTCTAAAAATTATTGGATTTACTATATATTCTTCTGAAAGATAGGTAGATGCACCATTAAATGTTCCTGAACCAAAGTGGTGAAATACATGTCTTATTCCATCCTTTGTTACAACAGTATGCCCCTTTTGTGCTCCACCATTATGACATACCACTATGCAGGATTTTTTATTTTTCTTTGCTTCATAAGCAAAATAATCTGTCATAAGACCTTTTCCTTCATCACCAAAATTTGCCCCTATTACAATTTTTGCATTTTCCATATTAATCTCTCCTCCCTATATATAAACCAACATTTTATTTTAAAGAACTGTTACAAAAAAGTTTAATACTTAATACATAACAGCTCTTTTATTTTCTAAAATTCTATTAAATCATTAGAATCATCTATTTCTTTTTTATTAAGTCCTACTATTGCATTTCTTACTGCATCTGCTGTTTTTCCTTTCCATGAATGGATTATTTCTTCCTTGTCTTTTCCTGCTTCTATTTGAAGAATTGATACTATTATTTCTGGAATAGAATCACAATCTGATACCCTTATTGCCCTTTGTCCAAGAAGTTTTGTCCACTTATCTACAACTTTTCCTTGATAATATCTCATTCCTGAGCCTTCTTCTATCATTAAGTGATATACTTCATATTGACGAGAAACTTCATTTAAAAGTTCCTCTGCTGATAAGTCATATTCTATATCATCACCTATAAAATGTCTTATAGCTTCTTTTGAAATATTATCTAAAAATGGTTCATCCCCCATTGTAAATAAAAATCCTTTCTTTCCTCTCTTTTCATAGCTATCTGTTTTTGTATGTCTTGCTGCAAAATACCATGGAAGAGTATAAGATTCACCTGCATTTCCTCCACCACCTCTTTCAAAATATATATCATTTAATTGTTCTGCAATTCTTATATCTGATTCAAATTGAGTTACTTGTAAAGGGTGTCTATCACACTCTACATCACCAAAGGCCATAACCATTATTTGAGGGTCTTTAACTGGCTCTCTATCATAAATTTCTAGTATAAGTTTATTTAACTTTTTAGATACTGTTTCTAAAACACATCCCATACTTCCTGTAACATCTAACCCTAAAATTATTGGTGTTGACTCTGGATGTTCCTTTGAATCACAACTTTCTCTAAATTCAATTCCTTTTGGCTCCATTTCTGGTTTTACTGTTCTTGCTTTATACAAATCACTTGCACTTGAACTATCAGTATACCCTCTTCTCCTTGTATAACTATCCCAATCTCTACTTGTAAATGCTCCACAACCCATAATTAACCTCTCCTTTTATATAAATTTTCTATAAATATTTTTATAAATTTTCTTTTTTTATAAGCTTTTATTAATGTTTTATCCCATTTTTCAAATTCCTTAAAAGGATTTTCAGATGAACCTGAATTTAAAAATTCAATTAAGTCCTTTGGAATATCCTTTTTTAATGCAAGTTTTCTACAATTTACTTCTCCTAAAAGATGTCTTCCTAATAATTTAATTGATTCTAAATCAGTAACTGTACTTGATTTCTTACTTTCCTTTGAAGATATTGGCATAACACTAAATATTTCTTTTGTAGTTCCAAACATTTTTTCATCTTCTTTAGTTGCATACCACCAGCCACCAAATAGATAAATAACATGATTTTCTAAAGACACAAAACAATTATTTATATTTATTCCATTATGAACAATATTGTTTGTTTTTAAGAAACAGGCTATATTACTTAACCTACTTATAATCCATGCAACATGTTTATCATCTATAGAATTATTAAAGTATTCAAATACATCCTTTAATAAAACTACATCCTTAGGTTTTGATAAAACTAAGCAATATTTTCCATCTAAAGTTTTATAAGTGCTGTGTATTTTAGGCATAAGCTTTGAAAAATTCTTTTCCATTTTTCTATCACTATACTTAATACTTTTTATTCTTTTTATTGCATTAAAATAATATTTTTCTTTATCTTCATCAAAAATATAAATAATATTTTCATTACATACATAACACATGCCTATTTCAAATTTAAAACTACTTAAATAATTAATAGCTAAGGTTTTTGAAGAATCTGTTTTTATTTCAATATAATTTGTTTTCTCCCAAGTTCCACTTTGAATCATATTAACTGCTCTTTTATAAAGTTTAGTAATTTTTATAAATACATCTGAAGTAGTAGTTTTATTTATATCTGGGTGATATAACTTTGAAAGATTTTTATATTCTTCTTTACATTTATCAATATCATTAGTAAATAAATCTCCACACTTTTCAATTTTTAAAATTTCCTCTGCTTTCATTTTCTCACCTGCTTTTAGTTTTATTCAATTTGATATTATCTATCTGATATTTATATTATAGCACTTAATATCATTTTGGCAATAAGTTTTTTTAAAATTTTTTCAAAAAAAATAAACTGTTATTTAAATAACAGCCTATTTTATAAAATCTTATATTTATTTTTTATTATCTTTATTTGTATCATTATTCTTTTGTGAATTTTTATTTTTAGGATTTTCCTCTTCACTTTCTTCTATTTCATCTTGTACTTCTTTTTCTATCTCTTTTTCAATTTCTTCAATATTAATATTTTTCTTTTCTAACTTCTTATTTGTTGATATTGAAATTAATGTATATAAAACTCCAAATAAAGGCACTCCTATAAGCATTCCAAGAACTCCAAAGGCATTTCCTCCAACAGTTATTGCAAACAAAACCCAAAGTCCAGATAATCCAATAGAGCTACCAACAACAAAAGGATATATAAGATTACCTTCTATTTGTTGAATTACTATAAATATTATTATAAATAAAATAATCTTTATTGGTGATACCATAAGAACTATAGAACCTGAAACTACTGCTCCTACAAAAGCCCCAAAAATAGGTACTAAAGCTGTAACTCCTATTATTGTACTTATAAGAAGTGAATATGGCATAGAGAATATTGTCATTCCTATAAAGCATAATAAACCTAATATACAAGCTTCTATACATTGACTTGTAACAAAGTTTGTAAATTTCTTATTTGCTATTTCTACTACTTTCAATATTTTTTTTACATTTTCCTTCTTTAAATATGCATATAATATCTTTTTAATTTGATAAGAAAGCTTTTCTTTACTTAGAAGTATATATATTGAAACTATAAAAGCTAATGCCACATTTACTACTGCATTTGTAATTCCTTTAGTTATATCTACTGCATGAGAAAATAAACTTCCAACAAATTGACCTGCATATTTTATTATACTTTGTCCCATTGATAAAACTTTTTCATATACTTCAGTTATTATATCTTGACTTAAAAACTCTTTATTTTTAATATTTTCATTCATAAACTTTTCTAATGAATCCACATAATCTGGAACATTTTTAACAAGAGTTGATATACTTTCTCCAAGTTGTGGAATCACGAAAGTCATTAAAGCTATAATAAGACCTAATATTACTACTATAGTTAAAATTAATGCAAGAGGTCTTCTAGCTTTGCTATCTTCTTTTGTACATTTTTTTAAAAGCTTATTTTCAAAAAAGCTCATTGGAATATTTAATACAAAAGCTATACATATTCCAATTATAAAGGGCTTTATTAAATTAATAATTGTTAAAATTGCATTTCCTACTGTACTTAAGTTTAAAAAAACATATGCTAATATAATTGCATAAGTAACCAGTAAAAAATAGTTTCTTACTTTTTCATCTTTTATCCATTTCATACACTTTTCTCCTTTAGATATAGTTAAAACAATTATAACATATTATTTTTTAATTTGATATTTATATATTATAAAAAAAGAACCTATAAAAATAGTCTTTTTTAAGCCTATTTTATAGATTCTATTTTAAAAATTAATATCTATTTCTTTCTTTAAGAGCTCTATCCATATCTCTTTTATGAGCTTTTTCAAGCATAGAATCTCTCTTATCATAATTTTTCTTACCCTTACATATTCCTAAGGCAACCTTAACTTTTCCATTTTTCAAATATAAAGATAAAGGAATTAATGCATAACCATCTCTTTGTACTAATCCTAAAAGTCTTGAAATTTCTGATTTATGAAGTAAAAGCTTTCTTTCTCTTAATGGGTCTACATTAAATATATTTCCTTGGTCATAAGGGCTTATATGCATTTGCTTTATAAAAACTTCTCCATTATCTACATCTGCATAACTATCCTTTAAGTTACATTTTCCGTTTCTTATAGACTTAACCTCTGTTCCTACAAGAGCTAACCCTGCCTCTATAGTTTCTTCCACAAAATAATCATGTCTCGCCTTCCTATTTTCAGCTAAAGAATTACTATTTTTCTTTCTTACCAAATTCCTCACCCACTTTTTTTATTTAATCTTGTTTTATTAAATCTTAGATTCATTATTTTATGAAGCAGTGACTTGGAGCCTGCCGACGGAGCATCTGAATAAAGATAATGAAACTAAGATTTTTATAAAAGTTATTTTAAATTATAATACATCTTCATTGTTTTCTTCAACTTTTTTTAATTCTTCTTTAACTTTTGGTAGTTTTTCTATTAGTTCTTTACTTGCTTTTATTTCTTGCTTTTCATTTTCACTTTCTATAATATCAAAGAAAATTTCACGATTTGGAATATCTACTCTGCTACATACCACCTTAGCTGTATCTCCTAATCTATAAATCTTCTTTGTTCTTTCTCCTATAAGACAAAGATGAGCTTCATCATATATATAATAATCATCATCTAAAGCAGTTATATGAACCAAACCTTCTATAGTATTTGGAAGTTCAACAAACATTCCAAAAGAAGTTACAGAAGAAATTATTCCATCAAATTCTTCACCTATTCTATCAAGCATATATTCTGCTTTCTTTAAATCATCAACTTCTCTTTCAGCTTCTTGTGCTAATCTTTCCATTTCTGAAGATTGTTTTGAAGCATAATCAACTAAAGTTGTAAGCTTTTTAGCTCTTGTTCCATCTATTTTTCCATTTAAGTGTTCTTTTATAATTCTATGAATTTGTAAGTCAGGATATCTTCTTATTGGAGAAGTAAAGTGACAATAATATTGTGCTGCTAATCCAAAATGTCCAACACATTCTGGTGAATATCTTGCTTGCATCATACTTCTTAATAAAAGAGTACTTACAACAATTTCCTCTTTCTTTCCTTTTACTTTTTCTAATACTTCTTGAAGGTTTCTTGGTCTTATTTCTCCATTCCATTTAATAAAGTATCCTAGATTATAAACAAATTCTTTAAACTTTTCTAGCTTTTCCTCATCTGGATTTTCATGAATTCTATATACAAATGGAAGATTAGTCCAGTACATATGCTCTGCTATTGTTTCATTACATACTAGCATAAATTCTTCTATTATTCTATTTGCTATTTCTCTTTCATAAGGCTTTATTTCTATAGGTTTTCCTTTGCTATCTAAAGTTATTTTTGCTTCTTCAAACTCAAAATCTATAGCACCTCTTTTTATTCTTTTTTTGTAAAGAATATTGCAAAGTTCCTCCATTGTTTTAAAATCATCAACTAAATAATCATATCTCTTTTTTAACTCTTCATCATTATCTTTTAAAATTTTAGTTACATCTGTATAAGTCATTCTTTCATTTGTTCTTATAACAGATTCACATATTTCATGGTCAAGAACTTTACCATTATTATCAATAATCATAATACAACTTAAAGCAAGTCTATCTACTTTAGGATTTAATGAGCATATACCATTAGATAACTTCTTTGGAAGCATAGGAATAACTCTATCTATTAAATAAACAGATGTTGCTCTTTTTAAAGCTTCTTTATCTAATGGATTTTTTTCTCTTACATAATGAGTTACATCTGCAATATGAACTCCTAATTTATATCTTCCATTTGAAAGCTTTTCTATAGATACTGCATCATCTAAGTCCTTTGCATCTTCACCATCTATAGTAACCATTTTTATATCTCTTAAATCTTTTCTTCTTTCATATTCCTTTTGTGGAATTTCCTCTTCAATTCCTTCTGCAAAGTCTAAAACCTTTTGAGGGAATTCTTCTGGAAGACCAAACTTCTTTATTATTGTTAAAATATCTAGTCCTTTTTCTCCCTTCTTACCTAAAACTTCTACTATTCTTCCTTCAGGGCTTCTTCTTTTTTCTGGCCATTTTGTAATTTCAACAACAACCATATCTCCATCATTTGCTCCATTTCTATCTCTTTTTGAAACAAATATATCTTGATTTATTTTTGTATCCTCTGCAACTACAAAGCCAAAATTTCTACTGTCCTCATAAACTCCTACAAACTTTTTATTTCCTCTTTCAAGTATTTGGACAACTTCTCCTTCTCTCTTTTTGCCATTTTTATCTTCTCTTGTTATTTGGACTAAAATTTTATCTCCATTCATGGCACCATTAATTGCAGAACTTGGTATAAATACATCCTTTTCTCCCTCTGCATCTGGAATAAGAAATCCAAATCCTTTTGAATGGGCTTGAAGTTTTCCTATTATTAAACCTAACCTTTCAGGTACAGCATATCTATCTTTTTTAGTCTTTATTATAAGACCTTCTTTTTCCATAGTTTTTAAAGTCTTTTTAAAGGCCTTATATTCTTTTTCATTTATATCAAAAACTGCCACTAACTCTTGGATGTCCATTGGTCTATAGGCTTCTTCTTTCATAAAATCTAATAATGTATTTTTAATTCCCAATATTTTTTCACGCTCCTATTTTTAACTCTTTAACTCTTTACTTAACCTTACAACTATTATTTACCAATATCAATATATTTATTCTTTCTTTAATATTTAATTAACCTAAACTTATAAATTTAAATTCCTATACAAAAAAATAAGAGACACAAAGCCTCTTATCTTTTGAACTTAAATTAAGTTTAATGCAATTATAAGACCTACAAAAACTACCATTCCTATAACTGTTAATCTTTCAAGCATAACTTCCTTTGTTCTTGCTTTATTTTTAGAGAAAAATGTTTCATTATTGCTTCCTTGAATTAACCCACTTAATGCATCAGATTTACTTGGTTGCATTAATATTGAAACAACAATTACAAGTCCAACTATTATTACTGCAATTGTTAATGCTGTTTTCATTGGAACACCCCCTGTTTTTATTAAAACCTATTAACCTTATAATATAATATCACAATTCACAATACTTTACAATTATGTTTTATCATAAAACAGTTTTAATTATTAACTTAACAAATTATACATAGTTTTCAAAAACATATAATTTTCTATAGACTAAAAAGAGAGCAAGAATTAATTAAAACTCTTGCCCTTTTTACTTTCACATTTTTAGCAATATATCTTTTAAATTTCTTACATTAAAACATTATTTTATGTTAAAGAATGCATCTTTTCCTCTGAATTCTGCAACATCTTCTAATTCATGTTCTATTCTTAATAATTGATTGTATTTAGCTACTCTTTCACTTCTAGCTGGTGCTCCTGTCTTTATTTGACCTGCATTTACAGCAACAACTAAATCAGCTATAGTAGTATCTTCAGTTTCGCCTGATCTATGAGATACAACTGCAGTATATCCTGCTCTGTTAGCCATTTCAATAGCATTTAAAGTTTCTGTTAATGTACCAATTTGATTTAACTTTATAAGGATTGAATTTGCTACACCCTTTTCTATTCCTGTCTTTAATCTGTTTGTATTTGTAACAAATAAGTCATCTCCAACTAGTTGAACTTTCTTACCTAATCTTTCAGTAATAAGCTTCCATCCTTCCCAGTCTTCTTCTGCCATACCATCTTCTATTGAGATTATAGGATATTTATTAACCCAATCTTCTAAGAAATCTACCATTTCTGAAGCTGTTAATGTTTTTCCTTCATGTTCTAATACATATTTTCCATCTTTGTAGTATTCTGATGATGCAGCATCAATAGCTATAAACATATCTTCTCCTGGCTTATAACCTGCTTTTGTAATAGCTTCTATTATTATTTCTACTGCTTCAACATTTGATTTTAAGTCTGGAGCAAATCCACCTTCATCACCAATTGCTGTAGAATATCCTTTTTCAAGTAAAGTTTTCTTTAATGTATGGTATACATTTGAACACATTTCAAGGGCAGCAGAGAAAGTTTCTGCACCAGCTGGCATTATCATAAATTCTTGTAAATCAACTGAATTATCTGCATGAGAACCTCCATTTATTATGTTCATCATAGGAACTGGAAGAACCTTAGCATTTACTCCTCCTATATATTGATATAAAGGAAGTCCTATGCTTTCTGCAGCTGCTTTTGCACAAGCTAAAGAAACTCCTAAAATAGCATTAGCTCCTAATTTTCCTTTATTATCTGTTCCATCTAATTCTATAAGTGTCTTATCTATTAATGGTTGTTCAAACACATTTAAACCTATTAATTCTTGTGCAATTACTTCATTTACATTCTTAACTGCCTTAAGAACACTTTTTCCTTGATATATATTTTTATCTCCATCTCTTAATTCTATTGCTTCATGTATTCCTGTTGATGCTCCTGATGGTACTGCTGCTCTTCCAACTGTTCCATCCTCTAAATAAACTTCAACCTCTACTGTTGGAAAACATCTTGAATCTAAAATTTGTCTTCCAACTACATCTATTATTTCGCAATAACTTTTCATTGTTCAATTCCTCCTATTTTCACTATTTGTTTACCTTTTAACAAAAATAGTCTTTGTTAAAATATTGTTTTTTATTCATATAAGAAAATTATATATAAGTTTTTTTCATTAATTTAAAGATTATTTTCTTTTCTTTTTTGCTTTTTATGCTTTTCCTTCTCCCAATATTTTTTAAATCTTTCTTCCCATTCAATTCCTCTTTTTTTATCTATCATCTTTATATAATATAAAAATTCATCTAATACTTGTAACTTTAAAAGTCCCTTCATAAGATGCCTTGGATATGAAATAGACCTTTTATAACATTTTTTAGGGTCAATAAGCATTACTTTATTATTTTTAAGTACATAAATATCTTTACACCTTGTATCTATTTTTGAAAATTTAAGCCTTTTAAACTCCTCTATAAGCTCATAAATATTCCAAACAATTTCTTTGTTTATTCCACACTTTTTTATGTATTTATCAAGTTGAATCCCCTCTACCTTTTCTCTTACTATATACAATTTTCCCCAAGCATACATTCTAGGAAAAAACTTAGAACCATTTGCTTTAAATAAAATATATCCTTCATCCCTACAAACCTTTTTCTCTACAAAAAGCTTAATAACCTTATTTTCTGGCAAACTATATACAACCCCATTATTCCCTTGACCCAAAAATTCAGCTTCCCTAAAAAGCTTTTCCGTTTTTTCATCAAAATTTCCAGAATAACAGTGATACTTCTTCATTAAACCAAATCCTATAATTACTTCATTTATATTTATATGAACCTTTCCATTAACCTATACAAAAAAAGAAATTGTTATATTAAGAATTTTTATAAACTCCTTAACATAACAATTTCCATGCTTCTTAACTTATTTATTACTCATTATTGTTTCGTTCCCATACATGAGGTGATGAAACTGGTGTTATTATTTCCTCCCCAGCTGGAATAATGCTCTTTTTATCTGCTATTACATTTTTAAGCTTAGCATTTTTTCCTATTACACTTTCTTGCATGATTATACAACCTTCAAGCTTTGCACCTTTTTCTACATGAACCTTTCTACCAATTATACAGTTTTTAACTTCACCTTCAATAATACATCCATTAGCTACTATTGAATTATTTACAACACTTGTTTTTGTATATTTAGTTGGTCCTTCACTTCTAGCTTTTGTATATATTGGATTTTCTTCTGAGAATAACTCTCTATTAATTTTGAATTTTAATAAATCCATATTGGCATTATAATATGTTTTCAAAGAATTTATACATGCTACATATCCTTCAAACTTATATCCTCCAACTTTGAAAGCTTTTACATTATCAGTTATAAATCTTTTAACTTTTCTATAGTTTCCATTTTTAACACTTTTATCAACTATATCTAAAAACATTTTTGTTTTTAAAATATACATTTCCATGTTTATATTTGTATTGCTTCTATCTATTATATTTTCCCCACAAGAAACTACTCTGTTATCATCATCTAACATTACAGTTCTACAATCTGAAAAATCAGCTATATCGTCTTTATCTATACTCTTATATACAATTGTAACATCATTATCTTTTTTAATGTGTTCTTCTAAAACTTCATTATAATCAATATTACAAATCATATTAGATGAAGCTAATAATACATAATCACAATTGCTATATTCTATAAATTTTCTATTTTCATAAAAATCATGTACATCATCTTCTGCAAGGTTATTATCTCCAAAATTAAAAACCTTTAATCCATTATTTCTTCTGTGAAGGTCCCATGGTCTACCATTAGTTAAATGGTCCATTAATGATCTTGATTTATTTTTTGTAAATATTCCTATACATGCTACCCCTGAATTAGTCATGTTAGATAATATAAAATCTATTATTCTATATCTTCCTGCAAAAGGAACAGAAGCTAATACTCTATTTTTTGTTAGCCCTTTCATTCCATTTTCATTTTCATCTAAGTTTATTATTCCTACACAATTTTTCACTACCAAATTCCTCCTTACCCTAGAAAGCCTATTTTATAACATTACTATTTGCTTTTATGTCTTTCATTGCTGGAATTACTACTATTTCTTTTCCAGTTCCAACAGTTGAATTTTTTCTTATTATTGCACTATCTCCTACAATAGCCTTATCAATTGTAATATTATCTCCAATTTTTGCATTAGGCATTATTACAGAATTTTTTACAACTGTATTCTTACCTATGTAAACATTTTGGAATATGACAGAATTTTCCACTTTTCCATATATAGCACATCCATCTGTTACTAGTGAATTCTTTACTTCTGCATTAGCTCCTAAGTATTGTGCTGGACTAACATCACTTGCAGAATAAATTCTTAAATCATTACTGTGTAAGTCTAATCCTGAATCCTCTTTTAATAAATCCATATTAGCTTCCCATAGGCTTTCTATTGTTCCAACATCCTTCCAGTATCCTTTAAATGGATAAGCATACATCTTTAGTCCATCATTTAACATAGCAGGAATTATATCTTTACCAAAGTCATTACTTGAATTTGGATTTGCTTCATCTTCTTTAAGATATTTCTTTAAAGCTTTCCAATTAAAAATGTATATTCCCATAGAAGCTTTTGTACTCTTTGGATGTTGAGGTTTTTCTTCAAATTCATATATTGATAAGTCCTCATTAGTATTCATAATACCAAATCTTTTGGCTTCTTCTAAGGTTACATCTATAACTGAAATAGTAACATCTGCATTTCTTTCTTTATGATAATTTAATAATTCCTCATAATTCATTTTGTAAATATGGTCACCAGATAAAATTAGAACATATTCTGGATTATATCTATCTATAAACTCTATATTTTGATAAATGGCATTAGCTGTTCCTTTATACCAATTACCTCCCTTTTCTTCTTGATAAGGTGGTAAAATGCTTACTCCTCCATCACGTCTATCAAGATCCCAAGGTGCTCCAATTCCAATATGGGCATTTAATTCAAGAGGTTTATACTGTGTTAAAACACCCACAGTATATACCCCTGAATTAGAACAATTACTTAAAGGGAAATCTATTATTCTATATTTTCCTCCAAATGGAACTGCTGGTTTAGCTATGTGCTTAGTAAGCACTCCTAATCTTGAACCTTGTCCACCTGCTAGAATCATTGCTACCATTTCATTTTTTCTCATAGTATCATCTCCTGTAAAATTATGCTGTATAATTATACTTTACTAAATACACCAGTATGGGAAGCTCATTACTTCTTCATACATACCTTTATATTCCCATGCTGACTTTTCCCAACTATTATTTGAATTAACAGCATGATCCATTAGCATATTCCAATTCCATTTATTATAGAAATTATGAACAGCATAAGCTACTGTATTGTAGAATTCATGTGCATTGAAGTTTCTAAATGAGAATCCATTTCCATCTCCTGTATATTCATTAAATGGATTTATTGTATCTTTTAGTCCTCCTGTTTCTCTTACAACTGGAATAGTTCCATATCTTAAAGCTATAAGTTGTCCTAATCCACATGGTTCAAATAATGATGGCATTAAGAATATATCACTTCCTGCATATATCTTATGTGCTAAGCCATTATCAAATTTAATTTGTGCTGAAACCTTATCTGGATGATGGTATTGAAGCCCTCTAAAGCAATCTTCAAAATACTTATCTCCAGTTCCTAATATAACAAGTTGAACATCCATATCAACAATTCCTTGAGCTATATCTAAAACTAAGTTCATACCCTTTTGTTCTGTAAGTCTTGAAACTATTGAAAGCATTGGTACTTCTGGTCTTACTGGAAGTCCTAATTCTTGTTGTAATCTTGTTTTATTTATATTTTTATCTACACGATAATCAATATTATACTTTTGATATATAAAGTTATCATCCCATGGATTATATTCATCATAATCTATTCCATTTAAGATTCCTCTTAAAGCATAACTTCTTTCTCTTAATAAACCATCAAGACCATGTCCATACTCTGGAGTTTGTATTTCTTGTGCATAACTATGGCTTACTGTTGACACTTTATCTGAGTAATTTATACCACCCTTCATAAAGCTTACACCATTACAGTATTCAAGAGTTCCATTGTTATATGCATTAAAGTCATATCCAAATAATTCTGGAAGAACATGTCTATCAAATGCTCCTTGGAATACAATATTATGAATTGAATATACAGTTTTTATATTTCTATAAAAATCATCATATTTACCATATTCAAGTCTTAAAAGTACAGGAATCATTCCTGTTTGCCAGTCATTACAATGTATTACATCTGGATGCCAGTTTATTTCTTTTAAGAATTGAATTGCTGCTCTGTCAAAGAAGGCAAATCTTTCTCCATCATCAAGATGTCCATATAAAGTATCTCTATTAAAATATTCTTCATTATCTAAAAAGTAGTAAGTTACTCCTCCATAGTTATATTCAAAAACTCCACAATATTTTGTTCTCCAGCCTACTTTTACGAAAAACCATTTTATAAATTTAAAATCCTTTTTAAAATTCCAATTTATGTTTCTATAATTAGGAATAACTACTCTTGCATCTACTCCAATTTTAGTAAGAGCTTTTGGTAATGCTCCCATTACATCACCAAGTCCTCCTGTTTTTATAAATGGATGTGCTTCTCCTGCTACTAGTAATACGTTCATTCCTTTAACCCCCTTATTATTTCTTCAATCCAACAACTAAAACAGCCATTGGTGGTATTTTCACTTTTATTGTATATGGTTGTCCATTAAATAATGGTTCTTCTTCAGTAGATTCTTCCACTGCAATTTCATCTGAAGCTTCAATATTTTCTTCTGGAATTTCTATTACTTCTCTCTTAACTTTTTCACTAACTAAAGTAACATCTCCCATTACTTGCCCTGAACCACCAAATCTTTCTTCATCTGTATTAAATACTTCAACATATTCTCCTTCATAAGGAACTCCCACCATAAAATCATAATAAACCATTGGTGTAAAGTTACATATAAATAATAACATATCCCCTTGCTTTTTACCATTTCTTACAAAACTGAAAATACTTTGTTCTGTATTTCCACCATCTATCCATGTAAAGCCTTTTCTGTCATAATCTAATTCCCATAAACTCTTATTTTCTAAATAGAATTTATTTAATTCTCTTGAGAAATCTTGAATTTTTTTATGAACTTCATATTTATCTATTACACTCCAGTAAAGCTCTTCATCCTCTTTCCATTCTGTAAATTGTCCAAATTCAGTTCCCATAAATGTAAGTTTCTTTCCTGGGTGTCCCATCATATATGCAAGATATAATCTTAATCCAGCATATTTATTCCAGTCATCACCATACATCTTTGCAATAAGTGAACCCTTACCATGAACTACTTCATCATGAGATATTGGTAATATAAAGTTTTCTGTATAATTATAATGAATAGAGAATGTTATATTATTGTGATGATATTTTCTGTATATAGGGTCTAGCTTTATATACTCTAAAGTATCATTCATCCAGCCCATATTCCACTTAAAGTCAAATCCAAGACTATCTTCTTCATTATGTTTAGTAACATTTTTCCAAGCTGTTGATTCTTCAGCAATCATCATAACATTTGTTTTAGAATCATGTATTACTTTATTTATTTCTTTTAAGAATTCTATTCCTTCAAGATTTCCATGGTCACCATAAATGTTTGGAACCCATTCACCTGGTCCTCTGTCATAATCTAAATAAAGCATATTAGATACAGCATCCATTCTTATTCCATCTATATGGAATTCTTTTATCCAATACATTGCACTAGAAATTAAAAAGCTTTTAACTTCTGGTTTTCCTAAATCAAAATTAGATGTTCCCCATCCTTTATTATCTGCCTTCCAACCATCTTGATATTCATAAGTTGGAGTTCCATCAAACATATATAATCCATGAGCATCTCTACAAAAATGTCCTGGAACCCAGTCTAAAATTATTCCAATATTTCTCTTATGAAATTCATTTACAAGCTTTTTAAAACCTTCAATAGTTCCATATCTTGATGTTAATGAGAAATATCCAACACCTTGATAACCCCAAGAAGCATCTAAAGGATATTCAATAAGAGGCATGAATTCAACATGTGTATATCCCATTTCTTCAACATATTCAGGAAGCATATTTGCTAATTCATCATAAGTATAAAAACTTCCATCTTCCTTACGTTTCCAAGAACCTAAATGTACTTCATATATATTCATTGCAGTTGTGAAAAGATTTCTTCTTTTTCTTTTTGCTATCCAGTTTCTATCTTCCCATGTAAACTTTTCTGGTTTGCATACTATTGATGCCGTATTAGGTCTAACTTCTGAACATATTGCATATGGGTCTGCTTTATACACAATGTTGTCTGATGGACTCATAATAGCATATTTATATTTTTCTCCTTCTTCCATATTAGGAACAAAAATTGACCATATTCCTTTTTTAGATACTTTTCTAAGTTTAAAATTATCTTCTATTTCAAACTTATTAGAATCACATACTAACCATATTTCTTTAGCATTTGGTGCCCATACTGTAAACTTTACACCCTTTACACCTTTTTCTGTAACAAAGTGTGAACCAAATATTTGTTGAGCTTCATATTCCTTTCCTGCATAGAAATTTGTGTAACTAACCTTTTTTGCTGTAGTAGTTTTTTTAGGTGTAGTACTTTTTTTCTTTGTAGCTTTTTCTTCTTCTAAAACTTCTGCTTCTTTTATTTCAACCTTTTCTTCAACTACTTTTGCTTCTGAAACTGGCTTTGTTTTTGTTTCTTTAACTAAATTTTCTTCTTCTTTAGTTATTGCAACTTCTTTTAAAACCTCTTCTGCTACTTTATCTTCTATTTTATTAGCTTTTGCTTTTTTAGATTTAGTTGTTCTTTTTGATTTAACAACCTTTTCAGTTTCAGCTTTATCTATTTCTTTAGAAGGAACTTCTTTCTCTTTTAAAACTTCCTTTTTATCATCCTTTATTTCTTTTGATGTCATAGATTTATCTTTTAAAGATATTTCATTATTTTCTTCTAACCCCTTAGTAATCACTTTATCATTTTTAGTTCTTGCCAAAACCTTACTCCTCCTCATCCTTTTATAAAATATATAAATAAACTTACAACCTAATTTTACTAAAAATTTAATAAATTTACAACTATTGTAAGGATTTTTTTATACTTTTTTCTTATTTTGAAATACAAATATTTCTATAAAATATTTTTATTTCTTATGCTTATATTATACTACAAAATTTTCTTATATTATACATTTACCTCTCTTTTATATTGATTTTTTTATTTTATTTTCTTTATAAATTGTTTTTTTAAGTATAAATAAATTCCATGTTTTATTAAATACAAACAAAACATGACATTTTATTAATTATTTAAAACAAGAGACAAAGAATTATCTTGGAAAAAAGTATTTGAATTATATAGATATAGGATGTCTGTAAACTTTTCCTTAGATATAAGATTTTCAATATCTTCATAATAATATCTAGGATCTACCATTACTATTTTTGAAAAAAATGGTGTTAAAAATTCTACAAAACTATTAGCATATGAATCCTTTATCATAAGAAGTTTTTTATCATTTTTCACATTTACATTTTCAATTTCTAAAAATGGATGATTCCCATCTAAAAATAATTCATATTTATTTTTTTCTTTAAGTTTTTCTGTATCATAAAAAGATGCACTTTTTTTCTTTTCTTCTGTGTATGTTATTATGCTTTCATCATTTTCATCTTTATTAATATACACATATATATCATCACCCTTTTTAATTTTAAATAGGCTTTTTGAATATAATGTTCCATAAAATTGGTCTGTAGCTAATATTTTTGTATATTCATCTAGATTCTTCTTATCTAATCCTAACTGATTGCAAAATTCTTCATATGCATAATATGCACCAAGGGTTGTCCAATGATGGTCAGTTTTATAATAAACATATTCATCTTTGTGAGAACGCATTGTATCATAGGGATAAATAAAAGTTATCCTATTATCTAAATCCTTTCCAAATTCTTCTGCATATTTTTTTTCATCCACAATAGGTGCATTTTTAGGAAGTTTTTCTTTTAATATTGTAGTTGATATTGGAATAAGCATAAAAGTTGTATTTATATCACTATGTTTTTCCATAAAAGAATTTATTGCATCTATATTATTTTTTTCATTTTCAGCATTTGGTTTTTCAAAACTTTCAAATAAATAACCATCTTTTCCTTTATAAACATTATTAATATCTTTTTTTAAAAGCACGGAATCTGTTGTAGATTTTATATTTATAAATTTTTCTCTATAAACAAATTGATCATTTTTATAACTCTCATATTTTTTAGTGTATCTTCCTTCAATTAAATTATCCATATCAAATCTAGGCTTATGAGTTAATGTTCTATTCTCCATAACTGAAACATCTGTATCATTTTTAAACAAATTTATAATAAATATTCCTTCTATAAAAACAATAAAACAAATACTAATTAAAATATTATATTTTCTTTTCTTTTTATATGAAATTTTCTTTTTGTATGAAGAACTTTTTTCATATAGCTTTCTTTTTTTATATAATTCTACTCTTCTATATAACTCTTTTTCATCCATAAAAATTTTGCTCCTTAAAATCTAAAATATAAAAATGGATTGTAACTTGCATTAAGTAAATATGCTATTGATAATATAAATACTGCATATTGTAAAATTATTGCAATTGTATATCCACCTTTTGATTTTTTTATACTTTTAAATATATTTCTTAATAAAGGAGTTGAGGCTAATATAAGTATTATAAGTAATATAAAATTATTACTTAAATAATATTTAAAACTTCCATCTATAAATTTATTTCCTCCAACAAGAAATAAGATTTTTATATATTTAATAGCCCAAGATAAATTTGGTGCTGCAAAAATAACCCAACCTACATTTACTATTATCATAGTGTAAATACTTCTTATTATTGATGGTAATTTATTTAAAATTCCTTTAAAAATAAATTTTTCAAACATAAGTAATATTCCATAATAAAGACCCCATACTATAAAATTATAGCTTGCTCCATGCCATAGTCCTGTAAGGCTCCATACTATAAGAAGATTTCTACATTGCTTTAATACTCCTTTTCTGTTTCCTCCAAGAGGTATGTATACATATTCTTTAAACCAAGTACTTAATGAAATATGCCATCTTCTCCAAAATTCAGTTACACTTTTAGATATATATGGATAATCAAAATTCTTTGTAAATATAAATCCAAACATTCTTCCAAGTCCAATTGCCATATCTGAATATCCTGAAAAGTCAAAATAAATTTGCATAGTATATGCTATTGCACCAAGCCATGCTGTTAAAACTGACATATCTCCTAAATTTTGAACTTGTATTGCATCCCATAACATTCCTATATTATTAGCAAGAAGAACTTTTTTTCCTAACCCTATGAGGAATTTTTCAACTCCTATGCCAAAATTATCAAAACCCTCTTTTCTATTTTTTAATTGTTTTTCAACATCTGAATATTTAACTATAGGCCCTGCAACTAGTTGTGGAAACATTGTTATATATGTACCAAAGTCTATTAAATTTTTTTGCACTTTTACCTTTTTTAAATATACATCTATCACATAAGATAATGTTTGAAATGTATAAAATGATATTCCTATAGGAAGAGATAACTTTGTATATTTTATTGATAAAGAAAAAACACTATTTATTATTTCTATTAAAAATCCATAATATTTAAAATAGCCTAAAATCAACAAATCTACCACAATAGTAATTATAAGAAATGTTTTTTTCTCTTTTTCTTTTCTTACATTTATACATAATGCCATTAAATAATTAAATATAGTTGTAAATATCATTAAAAAAATATATACAGGCTCTCCCCAAGCATAAAAAACAAGACTTCCAATAAGCAAGATAAAATTTCTAAATTTTTTAGGACATATATAATAAATCCCTAATATTATTGGAAGAAATGTAAAAATAAATATAATACTACTAAAAACCATTGTTAATACTCCACTTTCTATTTTATATAATTTTTAAATTTTTTTTTCATATCCTGTGCATCATTTGAAATAGCAAAAAACACATAATTCCCTTTTATAGATAATTCATAGTTTTGTACAATTCCATATTGTTCTGGTGCATAATCTTTAAAGTTATCACTTTGTGTTTGAATTCTATTATCAATACTTTCTTCTATTGTGTCAGCTTGCATAGAACTATCTTTCATCTTTATTATTAAAAGTTCACTTACTTCCATAGTAGAACTTGGTGTATATATAATAACTTCATCATAATCATTAGAATTAAGTCCATAATATCTTCTTAATGTTTTACTATCACCAAGTACAAATTTTGACTCATCTGTTACTGATAGTACTTCTTCTGCTAAATTGCTTAAAGAAACATCTTTGTAGCCACAGGCTATATTTGAAAAAATAAATATAGCACACAAAAACATTATTAATAATTTTTTTACTTTCATATTATTCACCTTTTAAAATATTAATTAATACATTTAAGTATATATCATAAAAATCCCCTATTACATGAACCCCATCAGGCTCATAAAAATTAGGGTTTTTAGAAATTATACTTCTTAAATCAAGATAGGTTAAATCTTCTTCATCGCACATTTTTTTTATATATTTATTTGCTTCATCAACTCTATCTTTAGATAAAGCTGTTACTTCTGTTGCTTCCTTATCAGTAACATAAAAAGTTGATATAATTATAATTTCAGTTTTAGGCAATTGTTCTTTTACTGAATTTATTAATTTTTTATATTTATCATAAAACTCCTCTAAGTTATCAAAACACTCTAGGTCATTCATTCCATAAAGCATTATTATTCTATCTGGCACTAAATCTACTACCCTAGGAACATCATCTTCTAATGCTGTCATAACATTTTTACCTTTTTCTGCAACTACTGAGGTACTATCTAAAAAACCATAACCATATATTGCTTCTGTTAATGAATCCCCCATAAATACAGTACTATTAAAAAATTCTTTATAATCCTCTGTATTATATTTAGGTGAACTTATAGCTTCATCTATTATATTATCTATATTTTCTTCCTCAATATTAACTTTTTTAACTTCAGAATCTTCTTTAATATCAGAGACAGTTTTTTTTTGCATACTCTCTATTTTTTTTATTCCACTTTTTGTTTTTTTACTAATTGATGTTGGCATTACATCTTTAGATGCTAAAGGAAAAAATATTATCATTAGTAAAAAGACATATAACGTTTTATTTTTACATTTCATAACATTAACCCCACTATTTATATTATATCTCTAATAATACTACTACTTTTTATGCAAAAAAAATAGAACTAAATTAGAAAATTTAGTTCTATCTTAAATATTTTATACTATTTAGTTATTAAACATTCACCTGTCATTTCTTTTGGAACTTCAAGATTCATAACATTAAGCATTGTTGGTGCTATATCTGCAAGTTTTCCACTCTTTAAAGTTCTTCCATTTATATTGTTTGAAACCCATACAAATGGTACTGGGTTAGTAGTGTGTGCAGTAAATGGATTTCCTGTTGAAAAATCAATTTCTGTTTCTGCATTTCCATGGTCAGCAGTTATAAATACAGTTCCGTCCTTTTCTAGAACCTTATCTACTATCTTTCCTAAACATTCATCAACAGCTTCTATTGCTTTAATAGCTGCTTTAACTACTCCAGTATGACCAACCATATCTGGATTTGCAAAGTTTAGTATAATCATGTCATATTTATCTTGGTCTAGTCTATCTAATAATTCATCTGTAACTTCGTATGCAGACATTTCTGGTTTAAGGTCATATGTAGCAACCTTTGGTGAAGGTATAACCTTTCTTTCTTCTCCTGGATTTTCTTTTTCTACTCCACCATTAAAGAAGAATGTAACATGAGCATATTTCTCAGTTTCTGCTATTCTTAATTGCTTTAATCCTTTGCTTGAAACATATTCTCCTAATGTATTAACTAAAGTTTGAGGTTTAAATGCTATGTTAACCCCTTCTAAAGTCTTATCATATTGAGTCATTGTTACAAAAGTAAGATTTAAAGTTTCTCTTTTAAATCCTGCAAATTCTTTATCATTTATAGCTCTAGTTAATTCTCTAGCTCTATCTGGTCTAAAGTTAAAGAATACAACTGAATCACCATTTTTTATTGTAGCTGTTGGATGACCATCTTCTTCTATTACACATGGTATTACAAATTCATCTGTCTTTTCATCATGATATGAATTTTCTATAGCTTCTACTGCTGATGATGCTTTTTCTCCTTCACCTAAAACTATAGCATTATAAGCAAGTTGAACTCTTTCCCATCTGTTATCTCTGTCCATAGCGTAGTATCTTCCACTTACTGTAGCTATTTGACCTACTCCAACTTCCTTCATCATTTCTTCTGCTTTTACTATAAAATCTTTACCTGATGATGGTGGTACATCTCTTCCATCCATAAATGCATGAACATAAACCTTTTGAAGTCCTTCTTTTTTTGCAAATTCTAAAAGTCCTTTTAAATGTCCAATATGAGAGTGAACTCCTCCATCTGATAAAAGACCCATTAAGTGTAATGAAGCATTATTTTCTTTAGCATTTTTCATAGCCTTCATTAAAGCTTCATTTTCAAAAAAGTCTCCATCTTCAATTGCTTTAGTAATTCTAGTTAATTCTTGATATACTATTCTTCCTGAACCTATATTTAAATGTCCAACTTCTGAATTACCCATTTGACCTTCTGGAAGACCAACTGCCATTCCACTTGCTTGTAGTTGAGTATGAGGATACTCCTTTACTAGTCTATCAAAATTAGGCTTATTTGCTAATGCAACTGCATTTCCTTCTGATTTTTCTGCTATACCAAATCCATCTAGTATCATTAACATAACTGGTTTCTTTGACATACCTCTACCTCCGTGTAAATTAATTATTATAATAAAAAAGTATTATACATTGTTTATATTTTAACATAATTATTATATATTTTTTTTATAATCAATGCAACTTACTTAATATACCTAGATAAAAAATTTAATAAACATTTAAAAAAGCTGAAAAATGAGCTGTTCACTAAGCTTTACCTATCAAGTAGATAGGTAACATATCACTTATCAGAACAGCTCATTCTAATTATATAATTACATATTCAATTGATTTTCTTAATATATTTCCATTTCCATCTTTAACATCCACGTATAACTTCTTCTTTCCAGGCACCTTTGCATTCAGTACTACTGTATTTGATGTTGAATAATCTCTTATTGTATACCAGTTATTTTTTTCATCACTTACTGAAAATTTATATTGCAAAATTCCTTCTCCTGATGCATCAGCTGTCAATGTGATTGGTGTTCCTGCTGGTTGAGGTAATAATAAATTAGCTGAAAACTTATTTATTACTAGTGGTACTGGATTTATAGTATAATCCAGTGATTTTCTTACTACTTTTCCGCTTTCATCTTTAACATCTACATATAAATTTTTATTTCCAGAAACTCCTGCATTCCATACTATTGTATTTGATGTGGAATAATTTTGCATTACATACCAATTATTTTTTTCGTTTCTCATTAAAAACTTATACTGTAATTGGCCCTTTCCTGATGCATTAGCTGTTAACACTATTTTTGTTCCTGCTGGCTGTGGTGATACCTTATCTGCTTTAAATTCTTTTATTTCTAACTCTACTGGATTTATAGTATAGTCAATTGATTTTCTTACTACTTTTCCGCTTTCATCTTTAACATCTACATATAAATTTTTATTTCCAGAAACTCCTGCATTCCATACTATTGTATTTGATGTGGAATAATTTTGCATTACATACCAATTATTTTTTTCGTTTCTCATTAAAAACTTATACTGTAATTGGCCCTTTCCTGATGCATTAGCTGTTAACACTATTTTTGTTCCTGCTGGCTGTGGTGATACCTTATCTGCTTTAAATTCTTTTATTTCCAATATTTTTGTGTCTTCTATCACAAATTCCTTTTCTAAAGTACGTTTATATCCATCTATTCCTAACACATCTGCTTTTAAAATATATTTTCCTGCTTTTTCAGGTTTCCAATCTACATTATATTTATCAAAACTATTAGAATCTCTGTATGAATATTCTTTTATTAAAGTCCATTCATTATCTCCTTCCATTTTATATGAAAGTCTATACTCTGATTTTTCAGGAATTCCACCTACAATGTAAAAAGCAACATTCAATGTTTCTCCTAATAATTGAGGTGATTGCTTATTTATGCTTAGTTTTTGAAAATCCCAACAGTTTCCACCAATTGCTTCTTCATAAACATAATAAATTGTAATTTCTTCTCCTGTAAAATTTCCACTATATAAACCTGACATTAAATTATCATAAACTAATCTAGATTCCAAAGACTGGTTGTCTGTTGAAATATAATATCCAGCTAATCTATGTTCTCCTATAATTCCTAAATATTCTTCTGCTGGTGCTGTATATTCTTCTCCTTGTTTTCCTAAAAGTGTAATGGAATCTGCTATTTCCTCATGTCTATCTAATGACATATATACCACTTTCACTCTTTTCAATTCATCTTTTTCTGTAGGAACATTATCAATATTTATAACCTCTCCATTTTCAATCATTACAGTTCCTGAAGAAAGATATCCTGGAATAGCCTGTTGAGGATCTTGTTCTAATGAATTTGGACAATTGAACATTACTCTTGCTGATTGAACAGATGGAATTTCATAATACCACCATCCATTACCTTTGTCCTCCATTTTTTGACCTGGCCATGAACCTAATAATTCATTATACTCTTCATCATAAGCATACATATTTACAGCATCCCAGCCTGCTAAATTATGATAATATACTCTTAAGCATTGATTGTCATCATTAACATATTGAACTTCAATATTATTTTCCTTTGCATATTCTTCTGCATATGAATTTTTATTACATACTATTTTTGTTGTAGAATCCTCAGAAATTAAATTATGTCCTATTTCCTTAACTGAATCGGGAATTTTTATATATTCTAGTTTTTCACACTGAGAAAATATATAATTCCCCATTTTTTCTACTCCATCAGAAATATCAATACTTTCTAAAGAATTACACATTGAAAATGCAGAACTATCTATTTCTTTTACTGTACTAGGAATATTTACATCAACTAAATTTTCACAATCTAAAAAGGTATATGCATTTATTTTATTTAATCCTTCTGGTAAAATTATTCTTTTTAAATTTTTACAAGAAGCAAAAGCATAATCATAAATTGTAGTTACCCCTTCTGGAACTATAACTTCTTCATTGTTACTAATATTTACACACCATAACAAAGTATCTCTTTTATTGTTGTATATACATCCATTTTGTTCAACAAGATAATTATTATTTCCTTTTATATTAATTTCTTTTAAGGAATAACAACCGTTTATTATATAATGATTAAAATCTTGCAATGTAGAAGGAAGATTTAGAATCTCTAGATTTTCACAATATCCAAAAGTTCCATTTTCCAATTTTGTAATTCCTTCTGGGACAGTAAATGCTTTTAAGCTTTTACAATCTTCAAAAGCATATTCTCCTATATTTTTTATACCATCATAAGCTTTTATTTCTTCTAACTTAGAACATCCAGCAAATGCATATGGAGAAATAGTTTCAGCATAGCTATATACACGAGCTATATTTGAATCCTTTCCTTGTGGATATTTAATAATCGTCTTTTTATCCTTTGAATATAAAGCATCATCTATTGTTGTAAAAAAGTCATTTTCATCATCTACAATAAACTTTTTTAACTTGCTTAAATCTCTAAATGCGCTTGAATTTATAGATTTTATATTCTTAGGTATTTTTATGCTTTCTATAATAGAATTTGCTGGACTTGTCCAAGTAAATGCATTTTCATCTATAGTTGTTAATGGATATACTTTTCCATATATCTCTACAGTTTCCGGCAATACAACATTTGTGATATTTTTTTGATAGCTCTGTAAAACAGCTTCCCCATCAACAATTATATATTCTTGTGGCATTGGAGAAAGAGCCTCCACACTTTTAATATTTCCACATAAAATAAACATTGTAATAATTACCATAAATAAAGATAACGTTTTCCTAAATTTCTTCATTCTTATCCCCCCAATTTAATACTCAGCACAATTATAGTATTTATTTTACATTTTTTCAATATATATTTTTTTTGAGTTTCCGTATTTTGCATTAATAAATGCAAAAGTCCGATTATAACTTAGCATTTTAAATAAATATGATAAATTCTATGAAGTTTTTCTTAAAAGCTTTAGAATTCAAAATAATATTATCTGACAGTCTTTTACTTCCAATATTATCTGCTAAAATACCAAGCATACCTATTGTATATGTTAATAATTGATTTAAGTTATTTATAGATTTTAAACTTCTAACTCTAAAATTTTCAAATCCATATTCCTGCTTCTTAAATCTAAAATATTCTTCAATTCTCCATCTAGACATATATAATCGTAATATCTTTACTACATCATCTTTTGATTTAATTATTTTATTAGTAGCAAGCATCATTGGAGTTTCGGATAATCCATATATTAGAACTAAGTACATATTCTTTTTTGAAGCAGTTATTTGACAATTTATATGACTTATATAGCAGTCTTTTTCCTCACCTTGAAATAATACTTTTGTTTTTATTTTACCTTTTCTAGAATCTCTTAATGTAGTTGCTTTATACCATTTACCTTTGAAAAAAATTTTTCTTCTTTCAGTTAACCGAACTACAAAATCTTGATTTTGGTTATACATAAATTTAAAAAGATCATTCATATCATATCCACGATCAAAAATAAAAGTGCCTCTAGTATTAATAGTATTTATTACTGAAGTTAACCCTTCAAATGTCACTGTATTAGTAGATTTATATTCCTTTTCTTTTGCAGAATGTATTTTAGAAAATAAACTAATTGGTTGCTTCTTATTTTGTGTTAATGCTACCATCTCTGTAACTTTATAGCCTTTTTCACAATTATTTTTCCGGCTAGAGCCGTCACGAACAAAACCTATAGAATCAAATTTACTACCATAAGGCTTAATTATATCACTATCATCAACAAGAATAACAGGTTCACTCATATTTATATTATTTAACACTAAATTATGATAGTTTTCAGAAACGCTATCTGATATATTTTTCATTAGATTCTTGCTTAATCGTTCAACAGTATTTACCTTATTTATAGGTTCAATTAAAGCATCTGAAATATCAGAGAGTAAAATACTTTTAGATTTAGAAATTCCATAAGTAATATCTTCAATAAATTTTCTTTCTACTTGACCAACTCCAACTGTGATTTTCTTTGCAAAATTAATAATTTTTCTTTTAATTTCATATGTATCTGTGGTAAAATTTTTCATAGGGAAATGCTCCTTTGGTTTTTGTTTAGGTATATTTTTTTATGGTGAAAAAATTATATCAAAAAACTTAGTGTATTTCCTTATTTTTATGTAAAATTTAAGAATTTGTGGATTAAAAATCCGTAAAATTCTATTTATAGTAAGTGTTTAATATTAAATATTACAAAATAAGTAGATTTTACATAAATATAATTTCAATCAAAAAAGTGAAGAAGTTTTCTCTTCCACTAATACTCTTGTAATTATCCATCTGTTAATGGAATTATCTTTTCTTCTCCATAATATTTTTCTAATAAAAATGTTCCCTTTATATTATTATCCTCTAAATATTTTATTAGGTTTTTTCTTTCTAAAGTTTCAAAGTATTCATTATCTGAATATTGATTTGTTATTTCATCTGCTAAACCATTTATGGACTCTTGAGATACTGGCATAGTACAAAATTCCTTTATTGATGATGAGAATTCAGAACCATCTCTTGCTTCTGTATACTCCTCTAAAATATAGTTATTGTTCTCATCTTTACTATAAATTATAGCAGATGGTATATTAGACCCCGTACTTAATTCTAATATGTTATCTTTCATAACATAGCTTGTAGTATATATATTAGCAAAAATTTTAATTTCATTTTTTTCTTCATAACTTCCAAATATTTTAGGAGTAATTATAGTAAACTCATTATTATTTTTATTTACTATTTTTGAAGAAGCTGCATTATAAACTAATTTTTCTATAACTTCATTATCATTAAGATTAGTTATACTATCAGCTTTAACAATGTTTTTTATATTTTCTTTTTTGCTATTCTCTTCATTAGACTTAACTATATTGCTTGAATCCATCTCTTTAACAGGATTAAGAACAAGTGCTGACATTATGGCTATTATTGTTATACATAATATAGTTGTTATAAAAAACTTAGGCTTTTTATAATTAAGAACATTTTTTATTCTTCCTTTTATATCTCCTTCTCCAAAGGCAATAGGCATTCCTTTTAAGGAAAAAGCATAGTCTGCACAGGATAATAATACTCTTGAATATTCCTTTTTAATGCTGCTTCCCATTTCTTTAATTACTCTTTCATCACAGGACATTTCCATATCCTTTGACATTAATATAAAAGAAATCCATACAAGAGGGTTAAAGCAGTGAACTATTAATACTAAATATGCTATTAGCTTAATTAAATAATCACGTCTTTTCACATGAACATTTTCATGAACTAATATATATTTTTCCTGTTTTTCTGAAAGTCCTTCTGGAATGTATATCTTAGTATTAATAATACCAGAAACAAACGCTGTATTTATGTTAGATGACTTATAAATATTATCCTTTATATGAATAGAAAATCTTAAAGCCTTTTTAAGCTTTACTATTGAAAAAGTACTGTATAACATCATAAAAAGAACTGCTGTTATCCAAAGCTTAGATGAAATAGAAATTATATTTAATGAATTTGTGTTTTCTTTATTAACTTCTATGGTGTTGCTATAATTTTCAGTTGTGCTATTTGTATTTTGAATATAAGTATTAGCTGAGTTATCACTAATAATTTTACTTTCTAATGATACCGGATAATTTTTAGGTATTAAACTTATATTGCTTTCAAAAGAAAATGGACAAATCAATCTAAATAGCACTACTAACCATAGCATATAAGAAAATATTTTAGGAAACCTTTTCAATAGAAGTCTTACTAACATTACAATTAATATTACATAGGAAGATGCTATGCTCATTTTTAGTATTTTTAAAAATAATTCCTCCATAGCTATTCCTCCTCATAACTGTCAATTAACTGCTTTAGCTCCTGGGCCTGTTTTTTACTTAGCTTTTTATTTCCCATGAAAGCAGTTAAGAACCTTGGTAATGATCCATTAAAAGCTTCTTCAACAAATTCTTCACTTTTAAATTTAAAGTAATCATCTTTAGAAATAATAGAAGTTACTATTGAATTATTATTTTCTAATATTCCTCTTAAGCATAGCTTTTTTAAAACTGTGTATGTTGTTGATTTTTTCCAATTTAGTTTTTCTTCACAAATTTCAACTAATTCACCTGATTTTATAGGCTCGTTCTCCCATATAATTTCTGCAAATTTCATTTCAGTTTCTGCTAACTTATATTTTTTCATATTATAACCTCCTTGGTCTATCAATAATAGACTATTATTGTATTTTTAGTTTATCATCAATAGACCAAGTTGTAAATACTTAATTGCTGCTTGAAGTTGATGCTGCAGCTGCTGTAGCACAAACTATGCTTGCCATTGCAATTTCTATTGTTATTTGAATTGTTAAGGCAATATTATTGGTTGTATTAATTAAGTTATCCTTTTCTTCCTCATTTAATTTTTCAGCATAATTTGAAGCTGCTAAACCTAAAGCCATCATATTTCTAATGTTAGAGCCTAGGCTAAAGCTTCCAAATCCTTTTTCCTTTTTAAGTTTTTCACTAATATCCTTTACTTCTTCTGCAAAGCTATTAAAATCATCTGTTACAACTGCTGCTATAGATAAAAGTGGTAGTGATGTTCCTTTTATTGGCACCTTATTTTCCTTTAATGCTTTTTCAACTCTTATAACTCTCTCTACATTTTCCTTTACCTCTCCATTAAACAAAGGCAGCATATGTGAAAGACCTTGAAGATTATTTCCTGAAGAAAATCCATTTTCTTTTAAAGCTCTATAATATTCCTCTATTTTATCTAATGTTCCTTCTAGATTAGAGGAAGTAATTGCTATCATTGCTGCTGATGAAATATCCTCTTCTCCAGTTAAAAATCTATGATTCTTTTTCATATTATCGTAAATAGCTCTAGTATTTCTAACTGTTTCCTCTATATTGACTCTCTTTCTTGCATTAAATATAACTATAGCTGCCAAAACTAAATACTGGCTTGAAGAGAATAAATTTTTTAACTTATTATATATATTATCAATTTCTTTAAAGGCACTATTCATATCTTCTTCATAAGATATTGTAACTGCTGTGGTAAATAAATTGTTTCCTCTAAAGTTTGATATTATTGATGTATTATTTTTTATAACCTTTATTGCCTCATTAATCTTATTTGAATCTGCTTTAATTCCTTTTAATGTTAAGGATAATGCACTGCACTTTTTAAATATATTTTCTGTAAAAACCCCTCCTGCATTATCTAATTCTCTGCTATTTTCTATTAATAAATTAACTTTCATTGTAAATTCCTCCTTGAATACCTGCATAATAAAATCTAAATAACTTATATCTTTATTATATAGTAAATTTGAATAGAGTCAGGTGCCTTATGTAACTATAAAAATTACTTTTGTCACATATATACTTTATAGTATCCTTTTTACAATTTTCTCGCAATATAAAAAAGTGTTAAATTATTATTTTTCTCTGACTTTTCCCAACTGGTGCAAAATCTTTTCTAATACAACAAAAGGAGCACAGCTCCATGATTAATCTAACCATGATGCCATGCTCCCTTTATTTATATTACTGGATTTGTATTTTACTGTTTTCATCTATTGCTTTTTGTTCCTTTGGTAATGTTACTTCAAGAACACCATTTTCAAATTTAGCTTTAATTTGTTCCTTATCAACATTGCCTACATAAAAGCTTCTTGATACTTCTCCATAGCTACGTTCTTTTCTTATATAATTTTCTTTCTTTTCTTCCTTCTCATCATTCTTCTTAGCTGAGATAGTTAAATAATTTTGATTATATTCAATATTTATATCTTCTTTTTTCATTCCTGGGAAATCTGCTTCTAATACATATGAATCCTTGGTTTCCTTAACATCTACTTTTAATGAATTTTTCATATCTTTTTCATCTCCAAAAAAGTTTCCAAATAAACTATTAAATTCATCCTCTGCATTACTAAAATCATTATTCATTTTAAAAGGTACTAAACCAAACATAATAAAAGCCTCCTCTATGCTTTTGTTTGAAATTTATTATTTAAATATACATTATTGAATATATATTTCGCTTGAATTATTTTTACTTACTTCTTTTTTAGGTAAGATAATATCTAGCAATCCATTTTGGAATTTTGCTTGAATTTTTTCTTTTTCAACATTATCAAAATAAAAGCTTCTAGATACCTGTTCACAACATCTCTCCTGTCTCAAGCAATTACTTTCATTATCTTCAAAGCTACTATTTCGTAGAGCTGATATTGTTAAATAATTATTTTCATAGCTTAGCTGTAAATCCTCCTTATTTACTCTTGGAATTTCTGCTTCCATTAAATAAGCCTCATCGGTTTCCTTAACTTGTGCCTTTATTTGGTTTTCCATACTAAAAGCATTTGTTAAATCATCATTAAAGAAGGTATCAAAGATATCACTTAGTAATGAATATGAATTTATATTGTTCATTCCTGCACTCATTCTAAAAGGTATTAATCCAAACATATACAAAGACCTCCTTTTTTATATCTCTTTAATGTTCCTTGTTTGTTTAATGTTCCTTATCTCTTTGTACAAGTACATTATAAGTTTAAAGTCAAAGAAAGTCAAAGTTTAATTTATTGTGATATTAGCATTAAACAAGAGATTAATTGAGCTATTTCATATTAATTAATTATTTTGAAATAACTCTTCTTAACTTGATTATATATAAGTCCATAGCTACTATAGGATTAATAATATTAATTTTTTTAATAATTTTTAATCCATTTTGCATTTCTTCCACTGCCAATGACTTTAATTTTATCTTCATTTTTTAATTTGGCAAAAACCCTATTTATAGTTGATTCTGCCACTTCTGGGCAAATTTTTCTTATATCTTCTTTAGTGAAATACCCAAGCTTTCCTTCAATAGCCTTTTCAACTCTAGTACTTTTTCCACCCTTTATATTAGTTACAAAGCCTACTCTTTCTTCTAATTCCTTATACGCTCTAATTATTACACCTAAAAAATATTCAATCCAAATTAGTAAATTATGATTTCCATCATGCCATAACATAGATGATTTATTTAAAGCTTCATAATATGTCTCTTTACTATCCTCTATTATTTTTTCTATACTAATAAATTTACCTACTTCAAATCCTTCCTTATATAATAGTAAAAGTGTTAGCAGCCTAGACATTCTGCCATTTCCATCATTAAATGGGTGTATGCATAAAAAGTCTAATATAAATGCTCCAATTGCAATGAGAGGCTCTACTTCATCTTTGTTTATACTATTTTTATACTCTTCACAAAGATTCTCCATAAATCTAGGTGTATTAAAAGAATCTATAGGTTTAAACCTAATATATTTCCTTCCATCTGGCAATACTTCTTCAATTACATTATCTATATTCTTATAACTTCCTCCTATGCTTGAAGAAAATTTATATAAATCTCTATGAAGCTGAAGTATAACAGATGAATTAACTGGTATAGCTTCATATGCATTATGAATAGTGCTCAATACATCCCTATATCCAGCAATCTCACTTTCACTTCTATTTTTAGGGCTTATTTTATTATCCATTATTTCTTTTAATCTTTTATTAGATGTATATATTCCTTCTATTCTATTTGAAGATTCTGCACTTTGAATAACTGCCACTTCTTTTAATGTATTTAATATCTGTGGAGATTGATTTTTATATAAATCCTGTTTACCCTTAAATTCATTTATCGTTGTTAACATTCTTACTATATTCATAGGCAATGCCATATTCCTTAATTTATTATTATAAAAACTATTCATTTTTTCACCTCATTACTTTTATTATTATCATTTTATCATAAACATATTCATTATATATACTAATGAATATGTTTATAATAAAAATAACAGGATAAAATTAAAATAAACATTATCATTTAACACAAAATGATAATGTTTATTTTTTATTATTCTATCATATTACATATAATTTGTGATTTCCTCACATCTCTTATAAGACTTGTCTATTATTTCTTTTGGATATCCAATATAATCAAGAAGCTTTATTGCATTCCTGCTTTTTGATACTCCATGCTTAATCTTATTCCCTTATTGTCAATTTTTATGCTATTTGCTACTGGTTTTTCTAATAACGGATAATATCCTAAGTCTATATTTATTTTTATATCTTCAACAAACTCAGGGGTACATATTTTTTCCTTATTACTTGCCTTATAACTAGCAATTCCTATTAATGCATCTATTTCTCCAATTACATATATTAGTTCATATATTTTACCTTTCTTTTTTTCAATTTCTCCACTTACTTTATAATAAACTATCTGCTCTATTAAAAATGGCACCATAAAAAGTTCAAACACTCCACCAAATAATGTACCTATTTTCATTATTAATGTTCCTTTATTATTTTATCTCGCTCTTTAATATCCTCTTCATCCATTAGCGGATTTCTAAGAATACCATATAATACATACTCCCCTAAAGTACTGTAGGTTCTATCAACCTCTTCATAAATTTTATTCATCTCTAAATCATTCCAGGTAATATCATCAATTGTATATTCCTGTTCCTGAGTTAAATCAAACAAAGCTCTTATATTATTAAAATTTCTTTTTCTATCTTTAGAACTCTTAAACTCATTTTCTATATATTTCTTTAACTGATTCATAATTCTCTCCTTAAAGTAATCTTTTTATGTTTTTATTCATTATTATACCTTATTATTAAATAGAAAATGAAGCAAAACTTAACTATAAGCCTTGCTTCATTTTCTGACACACATTGTCTTTTTTATAATAAATTTATTTTTGTTCCCACTCTAAAATCTTTTTATAATTAGCGATTTCATATTGATTAAGCTCTGAATCATCACCTTTAAAGTTTGGATTTGGATTATACCAGGTTTTGTTTTTAAAATATGTTACAAAAGGTTCTTCACTAAATACATATCCATGTCTTGCAAATATTTCATTTCTTGCAAGAGCAAGTGTATTTTTATCTAAATCTTGAAGATCATAATCTGATAAATAGCTTGTATTACTATAACTAAATATATAATCACTTGTCTTTACATTTATTGTTTGTGAACCCTTGCCTGTACTAGATGAACTTCCTGCTTTTCCTCCATTCTCATCTGCTATCTTCTTAGGTGCTCCACCATTCCATGACACTTTAAACCATCCAGAATCATTTGTGCTTTTAGAAAACACTTCATATATACCATCATTATTAAAATCATCACAATTTACTTCTTCATTTCCCATAACATTTGCTATGGTAACTAACTTATTATCTTTTACTCCAATTACTGCTATAGCATCACAATATGAATTACTGCTGTTTCCTGAATAATAAACATATGCAGCCTTTTTTTCTTGATTATCTACTTTATCACAAGTATAAATACCCTTAAATTCCCCATCATAAGATTTGTTAAAAGTCTTTGTATCAACATGCTCATACTTTCCAGCTTTATAAGCATACAAATTAACTTTTACTGTATAACCTGAATAAGAATCATTATTTTTAACCTCTATAATATGATCAAAATTACTATTTGAATCAAGATTATCATAATATACATTATCCTCTTCCAACAGTAAATTTTTACTTCCTTCTACAGAATTTCCTGTAATATCTGCACATATATTAAGCATTATATCATCATAATTTTTATCCTTTCTAATATCTTCTCCAAGATTAGCCATCTCTTCAAACTCGCCAAGTGCCTCTTCATATTTTGAATTTTCACATAGAGTATTTATTTTCCCTGATTTTATACTGCAGGTAAGCTCTCTATATTCATTCATTGCAAGCTTGTCCTTTATTAAATCCAATTTCTTTTCTGCTGAATCTGCATCCTTTTCTCCAAGTAATGATAATGAGTCCTTTATCATATTTTTTGTTGAACTATTTTTTAAGCTTATAAAAGCTTTCTCTGCATAATCAACCTTAGCATTTAAATCTAATTCCTTATTATACTTATTTTTATAATAAGCACATTTTATGTTATTTCTAAATACAATTGCTCCTGCAATTATAGCTATTATAACAGCTACTGCAATTACAACAAAAATTTCACTTTTCTTTTTTCTGGCTGGTGCTTTATATTCATTACCTTCTGCAAAATTTTTATTAATATTATTTTTAGAATTATTATTTTTTATTGGCTTTTTTTTATTTGATACTTTTTTTTCAACATCATCTTTCTTTTCAAGATTTATCTCATCTTTATTATTTACTGCTTTTTTAAAAGCATCATCATAAACTTCTGTAGTATCATCAATAGATTCTTTATTTTCTTCATCATTAAACACCTTATTTCCACATTTAGGGCAAAACTTATTTCCATCCTCAATAGGTGCTCCACATTTATTACAATACATTTAAATCACTTCTTTCATTAATTTATTACTCTGCAAATCTTAAATCTGTAAATTTAAATACGTCATTAGACTTTTTTGCTGTATAAATAGAATTGAATGTTTTTATTTTTCTTGAATGTTCTTGCCCATAACTAATATCATAAGCTTCATATACATATACCTCATATGTATTATCATCAATTTTCTTTACATCCTGAATATTATACTCCTCAAGTTCTTCAGTTATTCCTTGCTTTTTAAAGCTTTCTATTGATACTGACATATCATTATAAAAATTACTTCCCATAACTACATAATCATTTATATAAGATATGTTCCCGTAATTAACCATTTCTATAAATGAATATATAAAATCGTCCTGACCTACGGACAGTTATTATGAATATTATTGAATATATTCCATAATAATCTAT
>ERZ827126.380-NODE-380-length-65967-cov-8.137441_pt1 | contig 65967 bp, 50 predicted proteins | sample MGYA00519780_ERZ827126 | MGnify/ENA primary metagenome ERZ827126 (study PRJEB31778, sample SAMEA3449262) | human gut metagenome | biome: human gut; feature: human-associated habitat; material: faeces | place: United Kingdom | collected 2010/2012 ...
TCAGAAAAGGATGTGTTTTAGCATTTTTTTCTGTGGTTGCAAGCTACTCAAATCTTTCCACATTTCATTTTCGGGTGCAAAGATAAAGGTTTTCTTATGAAATAGCATATAAACAGGAAAGCATTAACATTATATTAGCAAAAGAAGTGTACCGATATCCCATCGGCACACTTCCCATTTAGTAGTTTCAATATTGTTAACTTTAAAACTGTGCTTTATTTCAATAAGTTCCGGTAGTAACTCTCCACATCGCTCCATTTATAGAAAGGAAACTGGTCGGTCTGTACCGGAATGTGTACTTCATGCTCATTATGCAGAATCTTAACCAGAATATCATCCGCACTTCCTTTTTCATTCCGGAAGAAGGCAATCTGCACATTAGCCGCCATAGGGACTACCTTAAAGTCACTCCACACTTTATACACCTCGTAAGGATCATCTACGGCAACATTACAATTCTCTATCTGCATCAATGCCACCAAAGGAATCACATTGCCATCATGCCCGAAGCGAAGGGTAGCGGCTATGCCTCCTTTCTGAATAGCCTCATCGGCGCTATCCAGAATATTCCGTAACAATGATTTCGCATTGGCTACAACAATCCCTTTCCCGTCGGCATGATTTGCATTGCCCACATAAAAACGATAATTGATGCACTGCCACAAATCAAACAGCTCCTGGGGCTGAAACAAATCATAGAAGGAAACCTTCGTCTCTGCATTCTGCATATCACTCGCCACCCAGTACATACCCCACATCACTTCCTTCGGATTCACTTTCTTCAGTATGAAACGCTTGTCCTTAAATAAAGAAGCAATCAACCGGTCGGGATTGGTGTGAACATCTTCAAACTTTCTGTATTCTTCAGCCCACGGACCGTCAGTGGAAGAAGTAAAGCGATTGGACTCGTCCGTATGGTAATTCAAGTAGTCCATATACTTATGGCTGGCTTCATAAGAAATGCGCAGATTGGGATTCAGTTCCTTCAAACGATCACCAAAAGCCACCATACTCATCGCACAACGCAGCACAACCGTAGAACGGGCAGAAATGGAAGGATTGCCCTTAAAGGCTTCGGGAAATGCGGCATACATTCTTTCTGCAATTCCACGATGCTGACGGACACCTAATGGGGTCAGATCACCTCCATGGCCTTCCGCTTCTTCCCACACCTTCAGCAAACGCTGCCGGGCATCTTCTCCCAAGTCGGAAAGTGCACCCTCACGATGCGCTTCTTCAAAAAGGTCTACCAGCCATTTATAATCACGGTCGCCAATCAGATAACGGGAACCATGCCGTCCATAGTGGCTTACGTAGAATGGTTTATATCCTTTGGGAGCCCGGGTTTGCGGTGCAAAATCAAGTGGATAGGCCCAATAGACTCCACCCGTTTTCTCAATAGTAGAAAACATTTCTTCTTTGGATGTCTGCGCTCCAAGAGGAACACAGCACATCCACATCATACCACATAACAGTAATTGTTTCAGTCTCATTCTATTCTTCATTTATTGTTTATAACCGTCATTCTGATTCAACACCGGGTTGTTGGTCAATTCGCTTTCCGGTATCGGGAACAGTTGATACTTGTCGTCCACATCTCCTCCCAGACGGATACCGTTCTTCCAGTCCCAGTTATTGCCTTTCGTATATTTACCGAAACGGATCAGGTCAGTGCGCCTGGTCAGCTCGGATGCCAGTTCTTTCTGACGCTCGCTCAGGATAAAGTTCAAAGAAAGTTCATTGAGGCCGATTTCTCCTGAAACATCCGAACGGACACCGCTCTTCGCGTATTTACCGGACATATACGCTCTGGACCGGACTTCATTGACGTAGCCTAATGCTTCCGTTTCCGTACCATTTGCGCCACGCAAGATAGCTTCGGCAGCCATCAGGTAGGCATCGGCGGTGCGGAACAACGGGAAATCAATAGAGGTATAAGCATCGCCCGAAGCACAGAGCTGATCATCCTTGGTTACATTTCTCCATTTGATATAGCCATAACCACAGGTAAAGGTGCTGGTCATATTCAGTTCCGAGTCCCAGGTTTCCTTCACCTGATTCGGAAGGGCGGTCATAAACTGTGCACGTTTATCTTTCTTTCCGTTACCCCAGGTATCATTGACATCAAACGCCACATCATCCGCATCAAAGGCGTCTACCAGTGTCATCTTGGCACGAACATTACCCCAACCTCGCGAACCGACTCCTGTCTTATACAATTCGTCCATCGGACCATTCACGAAAGCTTTTACGTAGAAGTTTGTTCCGGCTGAACTTTGGGCACGCTGTCCGTCCTGCACCAACCCCCAGATGATCTCCTTGCAGGTTTTGTTATCCGCCAGGAAGATTTCACGATAGTCGGAAGCCAGCGGATAGTGTCCGTCTGTAACTACCTTCTTCGCATACGTATATGCCTCCTGGTATTTATTTTCATGAATCCAGGACTCGGCATTCAGATACATACGTGCCAACAGGAACCAGTCGGCTACACGATCAATCCGTCCGTATTCGTTTTCTCCCGGAGCCTTCAGTTCACTCTCAACAGCCAGCAATTCACTTTCCGCATATTCAAATATCTGCTTACGGGTATACTGAACCGGAATTTCCTTCACACCTGTATGTTCATCCACATAGGGCACGGAACCAAACAAATCACAAAGCATGGAATAGCAGTATGCGCGTATAAAACGTGCTTCGGCTCTGTAACCAATGTATTCGTCCTTCATTTCTTCCCAAAGTCCTCTATCCTGTAACTTCCCTTCGGTACATTCGCGCAGCAGCTCGTTACAGTAAGCAATGCTCATATAAAGTCGCTGGTAAGTCCAGGTGACAACAGAAGCATTGGAGGCATCCCATTGCAGGTTCAGGCACTTACGCAGACCGTTTGAGGAAGAAGGCATCAGAAAGTTATCCGTACTCATCTCCTGCAAGTAGAACAACAGACGCACATAACCGGAATATCCTTCATTGGCACCTTCCAAGTCGCCATTGCCGCCATCGCCACCCTGCTGTCCTGTCAGGATCAGAGATGAATAACACTTGGCCAGCACGCCTGTATAGCCGTCCTTGGTCTTATATACTTGGTCGCTCACTAACTGGTTATTATCCAGTGGCATGGTATCGAGGTCACCCAGGCACGAAGCCAGAAACGTGACCAAGAAAAGTAGATTGAATGAATAGGCAATTATCTTTTTCATATCGCATAGTTTTTTTTAATCCGTTAGAAAGTTAAATTAGCACTTAATGAGAATACTCGCGGACGGGGATATATCTCCTTGTCGATACCGCTGTAGATTTCCGGATCGATGCCCGAATAACCGGTAAAGGTAGCCACATTCTGAACACCGAAAGTCAGCCGCAAAGAGCTTGACTGATCCCACAGTTTCTTGAAAGTGTAACCCAATGAGATATTGTCAATCCGGAAGAAGTTTCCTTTCTCCAGGAAGTAGTCCGAATACAGTTGCTGGTTCTGGAAACCTGTAGCTTTGGTTCTGCTCAGGATATTCGAGAAGTTTCCCTGGTCGCTATAAACAGACTGTACATACTGGTCGGCAGCTATGTAGTTATAGACATAATTGCCGAAAGCTCCGTGCCCGCTGATAGCGAAATCCCAGTTCTTATAGCTCAGTTGGGTATTGAAGCCCAGATAGGATTCCGGCAATGCACTCTTGTTGGTGGCATACTTTGTTTCTGTTGCCGATACGGAACCGTCCGGCTGTACATATTGGCCTTCTATCGGCTTGCCATTGTCGTCATAAGCTTGTTTTGCCAGATAGAAAGTATAAGGGCGTTCGCCTACCATGAATACCTGTACTGTTTTACCGGTGCCCGAAATGGCTCCGGTCTGTACAAAGTTGGCTTCCGAATCCACTACATTCAGTTTTGTGATCTTTGAGTCGTTCCAGGTATAGTTCATGCCTACTGTCCATTTCCAGTCTTTGGTATGTATCGGCACTGCATTAATGGAAAATTCGAGTCCTTTATTATCCATTTCACCGATATTCGTGGTAATCACAGAAGAATAGTTGGTTCCCGAAATCACAGGAATCGTATTCAGCAAGTCCTTGGTGTGGCGTTGATAATAGTCCACAGAACCATAGATACGGTTATTAAGGAAGCCGTAATCCAATCCGATGTTATAAGTTTCGGTAGTCTCCCATTTAATGTCAGAGTCATAACCATTCGGACGATACGTATTATACCATTTATCTCCGAACTGATAGCAAGCTTCAGGATAGGATACTGTGAAAGTTGTCATATAAGGATAGTCGTTCAGAATATCCTGTTGTCCGGTCTGTCCGTAGCTCAGACGCAACTTCAGGTCAGACAGAATATCCGAATCTCTCAGGAAAGCTTCCTGGCTGATTTTCCACCCCAATGCCACGGAAGGGAACAATCCCCAACGATTACCTTTTGCAAAACGGGATGAAGCATCCGAACGCAACGTAGCTGTAATCATATAGCGGTTATCATACGAATAGTTAAGACGACCGTAAAAAGAAAGCAGATAATATTCCGATTCATAATGATTGGGAGAGAAGAGTTCCTTGCCCTCCGGAGAAAAGGTAGTAGCATCAAACTTCTTCCAGAAATGCTGCCAGCCGTATCCGCCCATGGCACTGAAGTTATGCTTCTCATTGAAAACATGAGAATAGTTAGCGTATAAGTCCAGCAGATAATTCCGCTTGTTCTGCTTGGAGTCATAGACAAGACCTGTACCATCCTTCATGTTAGAGGTGTACATCATTCCCGCCAGTTCGGGCACTTCTTTCGAGTATTTACTGGTCAGGACATCGTATCCCAGGTTCATGTTCAGTTGCAAATCTTCCAAATGATGTACCTTATAGTTGAAGGATGCATTACCGATAGAGCGTGTCACTTTATTGCGGATATCCTGCAAGTCAAGCTGCGCCACCGGATTATCCGTCTGGATGGCCATCGGAGAATTACCGTTCATCCAGATAAAATATCCCAACCCCGGATCAGTAGCCGCAGTGGCACTTCCGGTCTTAACCGGACGTGTAGGATCATAGCGAAGCGCGTTATTTACGACGCTTTCATCGACTTTCTTATTATTCTCATAAGACACTTTCAGGTTCAGATCAACCGTGAGATGATTATCAAAAAACTTGGGCGAAATACCTCCGTTGAATGTAAATCTCTCGTAGTTATTGGTACGTATGACACCGTTCTGATTGGTATATCCAACCGAAAGGCGATAAGGAGCATTTTGCTTCACTTTACCCGATACAGAAAAGTTGTGTTCCTGTCCGAATGCCGTCCGATAGATTTCATCCTGCCAGTCAGTCGATGCCGTGCCTAAGGTCACAGAAGCCGGTACTCCGGATACAGTGGGAACAAACTGGCGAAATTCATCGGCAGAAAGAATATCCAGCGTTTCAGTAACTGTACTTACCGACAGGTTCGTTGAATAATTAAAGCGCAAATTGGTATCAGCCCCTTTCTTCGTAGTGATTACAATCACACCGTTCGAAGCCCGCGAACCGTAAATAGCCGTAGCTGAGGCATCTTTCAACACCGTAAAGGTTTCTATATCATCGGGGTTAATACCACCAATCACATTGCCACCGCCTTCGATAGTAGAGTTATCAACCGGTACACCGTCAATCACAATCAACGGATCATTGGAGGCGGAAAGCGAAGCACCGCTTCGGATGCGAATCGTGGCGCCTGTGCCCGGAGCACCGGAACTGGATACTACGTTTACTCCCGGTACTTTACCCACCAGGGCATCCTGAGCGGTCGTGCGCAGTCCTTTATTAAAATCATCCGGCTTAATGGCTGTTACCGAGCCTGTTGCATCCGACTTCTTTACGCTTCCGTAGCCGATGACAACCACATCTTCAAGCATCTCGCTATCTTCCGTCATCACGATCTTCATGTTGGCAGAAGCAGGCATCTCCACGTTTTTATACCCTATATAAGTAATTAGTAATGTAGCCTTAGGATTTGTGATCGAGAGAGTGAAGTTACCGTCCACATCACTGATCGTTCCGTTTGACGTTCCTTTCTCCAAAATATTAGCTCCAATAATAGGCAGATTATCCTTATCGAGGATATTGCCCTTTACAACCGTTTTCTGTGCGGCAACGCTCACACTGAAAACCAAAGCAAACAGTACCCAAACATACCGCCATCTACTTCCAAAAGTTTCCGGATTCTTCTTGTTTTTCATAATAGTTTTAAATTAGTTTATTATACGTGTAACAAAGGCATCGCGTGTCTCATACGATACGAAGCAAAAGTAATTTCAATGGTATAGCAGAACAACTACACGAAGTGGAAAAGTAAGTAAATAAAAAAGAGAACAGAAAGTAACATCCTATTTATCAACATATTGACAAATAAGAGTAAAAGAGAAAAAGTAAGATCAAAGGAGATGTAAAACTACAGTTTCTGTACCTGAATTGCCAGATCCTTGCCCGGAATGATCGCTTTATTCCGCATTTTCATCCGGTAGTTGTAAACCGTTTGAAGTGAATAATGAAGGAAGTTGGCAATCTTGGAATTATCATTTATACCCAAACGTATGAGAGCATATATACGCAACTCAGGCGTCAGCAGTTCACCTTCCTTCAGCTGCACGCGCTCTTCTTCCTTCAACAGAGCATTAAACGACTCCACAAAATTAGGAAAGATGGAAAGGAATATAGTATCAAACTTACTGATGAAAAGCTTGAAATCATCGGAAGTGGAAGATTGTCCGCGGAGTGTCTTTGATATATCCGCCATAGAGCCTGTATTTGCAATCTTCAGTAATGCCTTGCGGTCGTTCTCCTGCTTATAGATATATTCGGAACATATATTGAACAGCAACCCGATATATTCTTCCTTGATATGATTTGATTCCTGAATCTGCTCATTCATCCGGGTGAGGTTCCCAGCCATTTCCTGCAAGCGCAGATTCTGTTCGGCCAGCGATTGCTTCACCTTCAGCAGTTTGGTATTCTTCTTACGGATAAAGAAGAAAGCGACAACCAGGGCTATTACCAATATCAGGAGTATCAGAAGGGAAAAGAGCACCCGATTCTCATCAGCCTTAATACGCGCATCATTAGCGGCCTGAATGATGGGGAGATATCCGGCAATGTCAATAAAGCGATAGCGGGCTTTCCCGAAGTTCACATCTTCCAGGGAACATGAAATATAATTATAAGCCCTTGCAATGTCTCCTTCCTGGAAGAGAAGTATTGCCAGATGCTGCAAAGACATATACACCTTCTTGGCATTGGCAATATCAGTCAATGAAGCCAGAATAAGATAATGCCTTGCCTGCAAAGTATCCTGTTTCCCCAAATACAATTCTGCCAGAAGATACTCCATTCTCGCTCTGTCCGAATTATCTTCTGCACTTTGCCCATAATAATCTTCCAGCAGCCGGATAGCCTCATCCCACTTTCCGGACATACTCAGCCGACCGCATTTATTGGTAACATAGCTGGAAGAGTGTGGTTCGCTAATCGCAATCAGCGTGTCTTTATAAGCCTTTATCTGCTGCCAGGCAAGTTGTTTGCCGGGATCATCTATGGCATCATTATAGCAGGATAAGTAAATGGTGTGGTATAGATAATAGAAATAAGTATCCTTTTTTACATCTTCCGTCCGTTTCACTTTGCCAAGCATAATCAACGCATTCTCATGCTTTCCCATTTTGTTCATTACATCGGCTATGTTCATCAGCCCCTGATTGATTAGCGTTTCATCCTTCAGACTTTCTGCCAGTTGCAGTCTCTCCTTTGCGATAATCATAGCCGTATCAATCCGAAATGAACGATATTTAGTGAACAGATTCCCTAATATATCAAACCTGAGTTTATCATCTTCCGCATAATCCAGCGTCCGGCGAATGTCTGCTATTTCCTTTTCCACTTTTTGCTGGTAAACCTCACGATGCGCGATCATCTTATCCAGTTTTAAAAGCAGGGCATCATCGTCCGCTTTGACCGCAGCCCACAGACCGGAACAAATAAAAAGACAAAATAAGATAGAAACAGAATATCTGGACATTAGACTACAGGTTATATACTTCAAGAGCAAAGATATAGATTTTTTCTCTATGATAATCCGTGTACTGCCTCTTTTTAGCAGATAAAAGGCAGCTTACTTCTTATTACCGATCTTTATCAAAGCCATTCCGATGGCTATCCATAATAATTCGCGTATGCGGGTAATCAGTCCCACATAAACGCCCAATGCCGGAGACATGTGCAACCCGTCCACAGCCAATGCCAAACCACCTTCGCGTGCGCCCAGCTGCATCGGAAAGAAGAATATCAGATTACTGAACAAAGAAGAGAAAGCCAGTATCAACACACAGTCCCACCCGTTAACGTCCGGTGTGAAAACGCTTAGAATAATGTATATTTCAAGACTGGAGAGTATGCGCGCCGAAAGTTCCAATAGCAAAGAACTATAGAAAGTTATCTTATGCTGGCTATGCAGCAAGGCTATCTGACTATCAATCTGTTCCAGAGTATCTTTTTGCTTCACAACGAAACTATGCGCCCACTTCCTGATAAAGGGTACCTTCTGTAAGAACCGGAAAGTCTTCACCGCCATCCCATTTTTATATCCACGGGTAAAGAAATAGATAGCCAACAGACAAAATGCCCCTATTGCAGTAAGCAATATTGCCATAAAGGTATTCACAGGATACAGGAAGATATATAAGAATATGGAGAGAAACCAGAACCAAAAGTGAGAAAAGATGTGCATCATCACATACAGAATGACCGAAGACGTAGCTTTACTTACGCCTACATAGGGAGTCAGTTCCATAATCCGATACGGTTCACCGCCCATCAGTCCGCCGGGTGTAGCGTAATTTATGGCAAAACCTGTGATCGACAACTTGCAAACCTTCCAGAAAGGGACGCTATATTGACGGTCGTCCCTGATTATCAGATACCATGAACAGGTATTTATCAGATAGACAAAGAACCACAACAACATGATTACAGGAAACCAAAAGCCTATGCGCTTCACGTTCTCCCAAATGTCGGAATAATCCATATCCATTGTACAAAGCATGATGACAATGGCGAGTATTCCGAAAAGCAAGAACAAGTTACGGTATTTATTCTTCATTGCAGGAAACCGGTTATTAATCAGTCAGATCACGATAGATATCCCCCAGTGTCTTTCCCAATATCGGATGCATCACATCGGACGCAATCTCCGCCAACGGCTCCATCACAAAGCGGCGTTCCTGCATCAGCGGATGGGGAAGTTTCAGGATAGGGGTGTCAAGAATAAGATTTCCGTAAATCAACAAATCAATATCTATCACACGATCTTTATACTCTCCGTTCACCGATTTATGGGTACGCCCCATCTCCTGTTCAACGGACTGGGTTATGGAAAGTATCTCCAACGGCGGAAGTGAAGTCTCCGCACAAACGGCAGCATTCAGGAAAGCATTATCAGAAATAAAACCCCACGGGGCAGTAGCATAAAAAGCGGACAGGGAAACAATCTTCCCTATCCGCTCTTCTATATGTTGCACGGCAAGACGGAGATTCTGCTCCTTATCACCGAGGTTGGTTCCTAAACTGAAATAAACGTGCATTACTTATCCGTAATCAACATCGCATCCCCATACGTACCGAAACGGTAACCTTCCTTCAAGGCCACATTGTACGCCTCCATTACCTGATCGTAGCCACCGAAAGCGGCAACAATCATCAGCAACGTGGAAAGCGGCATATGGAAGTTGGAAATCATCGCATTGGCTACTGTAAAGTCATAGGGAGGGAAGATAAACTTGTTAGTCCATCCTTCGTATGCCTTCAGGTGACCGTCTGTACTTACGGTACTCTCAATGGCACGCATCACAGTGGTACCTACAGCGCAAACCTGTCTGTTCAGGTCTTTGGCACGATTTACAATGCCGACAGCTTCTTCGTTCACAATCATCTGTTCAGAATCTGTCTTGTGCTTCGTAAGGTCTTCCACATCAATATCACGGAAGTTACCCAAACCGGCATGTAGCGTGATATACGCAAAGTCGATACCTTTAATTTCAAGACGCTTCATCAACTCACGGCTGAAGTGCAGACTCGCAGTAGGAGCCGTCACCGCACCCTCATTACGGGCAAAGATAGATTGGAAACGCTCCGAATCTTCCGCCTCTACAGGACGGTTGATAATGCTGTGAGGCAGCGGAGTTTCGCCCAACGCATACAAAGCCTTCTTAAACTCATCGTGCGGACCGTCATAGAGGAAACGGAGCGTACGGCCACGAGACGTTGTATTGTCGATAACTTCAGCTACCATAGAGTCGTCATCACCGAAATACAGCTTATTACCGATACGGATCTTACGGGCAGGGTCTACCAACACATCCCACAGACGGAGTTCTTCATTCAACTCACGCAAAAGGAACACTTCAATACGGGCACCAGTCTTCTCCTTGTTGCCATACAAACGGGCAGGAAATACTTTCGTATCATTGAAAATGAACACATCCTTATCATCAAAGTAGTTCAAAACGTCTTTGAATTCTTTGTGCTCAATCTCACCTGTCTTTCTATGCAGCACCATAAGGCGCGACTCGTCTCTGTACTTTGTAGGGTGCAAAGCAATCTTCTCTTCCGGAAGCTTAAATTTAAATTGCGACAGTTTCATATCTATTCTTTCTTTAAGTTATTCTTCTGTTTCTATCTCTTGAGCGTCTATCCACTCTTTAAAATCCATCGGATCTAGGCAATCTTCCAACTGGACATCACCTACACGGGTACGTTCCAAAGCCGTAAGATGGGCGCCACTGTTCAGCGCTTCACCAATATCACGGGCCAAGGCACGGATATAAGTACCTTTACTGCATACCACACGGATCTTAATTTCCGGCAGATTACATTCCAGCAACTCTATCTCGTCAATCACCAGCAATTTCGGTTTCAACTCTACTTCTTCACCCTTACGTGCCAGGTCATAGGCGCGTTTGCCATTTACCATACAGGCCGAAAAGGCGGGGGGAACCTGTTGTATCTCGCCGATAAATGTCTTCAACGTTTCTTCCACCAACTCCCGCGTGATATGCTCAGTAGGGTAAGTGGCATCTATCTCGTGTTCCAAATCGTAAGAGGGGGTAGTGGCACCCAATTGAATGGTAGCGACATACTCCTTCGTATGATACTGGAACTCTTCTATTCTTTTCGTAGCCTTACCCGTACAGACAATCATCACCCCTGTTGCCAAAGGATCGAGCGTACCGGCATGGCCTACTTTCAACTTCTTTACTTTCATCCGCCGACAGATGTGATAACGCGCATGTCCCACAACCTTGAACGATGTCCATCCCAGCGGTTTATTGAAATATAATACTTCTCCTTCTTTAAACTTCATCCGTTATCCTTGCATTTGTGACAGTACGATGGTTACGATACCGGCTATTGCACAATAAACAGCGAAGTATACCAGTTTTCCTTTCTTCACAATATTAATCATCCACTTACAAGCCAGACAACCCGCCACAAAAGCTGCAATAAATCCTATCAGCAATGATAACGTTGAAATGCTTCCGGCAATGTCTTCTCCTTTCATCAACTTGATACTATCCAGCAGCCCTTCACCCAATATCGGAGGCATTACCATCAGGAAAGAAAATTGAGCCAGCTTTGCTTTATTGTCACCCAGCAACAATCCGGTTGCAATCGTGGTACCGGAACGTGAAAGTCCGGGAAGCACCGCACAAGCCTGAGCCAAACCTATAATGAACGCATCTTTCATGGAGATGTTCTCCTTCTGCTTCGGTTTATAGTAATAAGAGAATGACAGCAAAGCAGCCGTTACCAGCAACATGCAACCTACAATCAGCAGGCCTGAACCGAAAACTGCCTCCACCTCATCTTTAAAGAACACACCCACAATGCCGATAGGCACCATAGATATCAGGATATTGATTACATAACGTGTTTCATCATTCATCTGAAACTTAAACAGTCCCTTGAAAATCCATTCGATTTCTTTCCACAAGACCACCATTGTACTGAACACCGTAGCTACGTGCACTACCACCGTAAATGCCAAATTTTCCTCTCCCTGAATACCAAACAATGCCGAACCGATAGCCAAATGTCCGCTACTACTTACCGGCAAATACTCTGTCAATCCCTGGATCAAGCCCAGGATGAGCGCCTCAAACCATTCCATGTAGTTGATTTATAAATTATAATTTATGAATTATGATAGGGGACACATGCCCCTCTGCACATAGCTTTTTATTCTTTTATTCCTTCATTATTCATTTGCTTATCACGCGGTTTGCGCAATACGGCGTATATCATGAGCAAAAAACCCACAAGACATACCACGGGAGCTACTTTAATACGTCTCGCACTAAAAATATCCGGTTCAAAGTGCGTCGGGGTAGACACCGGACCGGTCATCAGGATAAAACCGATAATCACCACCGCCATTGCAACGGCAAGCAGGATAAAGTTAGTTTTATCGAAAGCAAATTTCTCTTTACTCATCTCTTTATTTATGATTTAATTGTTTACAATTTAACTTCACTCAAAACATCTCTTATTCCTCTATTAACGTATAAGCTGTAATGTTCAATACTATATATAATAAAGCGTACTCGCCTTCATCCGCAGGAACTTATTGATGGACAGATATGCACAGAACCACGTGATACACACTCCAAATACAAGCACCGATACGGAAACCAGCAACATAACATTGGGTGTGATAACACTGATCAGGTCAGGCTCATACACCACCAACCAATATGCCGCAGCCCACAGAACACCATCGGCAATGACAGCCGCCAACACACCGATCCAGAAGTTACGCCACAGGAACGGACGCCTGATAAAACTCCAACTTGCACCTACCAGCTTCATCGTATGAATCAGGAAGCGTTTAGAGTAAATAGTCAACCGGATGGTATTATTAATCAATGCAAAGGAAATGAAAGCCAGTAATACAGCCAATCCCAACAACATCAAACTGATATTACGGATATTCTCATTAACCATATTTATCAGGTCTTCCTGATAACGCACTTCCTGTACATTGGTATTCTTCTTTATCTCTTTTTCTATTTTGGCAATACTGTCGGTATTCGCATAATCGGAGTGCAGCTTCACTTCGATAGAAGCATGAAGAGGATTGTATCCCAGAAAATCCTGCGGATCTGTCCCCATCGCCTCAATCTGTTCACGAAGCGCCTGCTTCTTCGAAATATACTCCGTAGACCGTACGAATACTTCCTTATCCAGTCTTTTTTGTAACTTCAGAATATCCGTTTCCTTCATATCATCGCTGATGATAATAGAGAAATTGATATTCTCCTTTACATACACAGAAAGATTGTGAGCAGTCAGTACGAAAAACACCACCAATCCCAGCAGCAATAACACCAGCGTCGTACTGATGCTGGAAGTAATGAACTGCATATCAAAATAGGATACGGAATTATTCTTGCTTTTCGTCTTCATGCCTTATCATCTTACCATTTTATCATCTTACCACCTCATATCTTATTTCTGCTTCTTCCTGAATACATAAATCATCGAGCTGCTTCGCTCCTTGCTCGCCAACGTGCTGAACCACGCCAACGTACCACTGAGTATCCCCCGGAAGAAAGACATCGAATGTCCCATATACTTTTCGCTTAGCATCGACACATAGAATGCATCAAACGGCATCGGATGGCGTGCAGCCAATATAAATTCATGCTTTGCTCCCAATCTCTGAATAGTGCCGGGCGTAAAATGCCATAAATGACGGGGAACATCATAGGCAGCCCAGTGCGCACCATATTTCTTCGCATCATACGAGGAGCAATTGGGCACGGCAATAATCAACACGCCTTTCTCCGTCAACAGGCTATTCAGTGTATCCCACGTTTCATTCAAATGTTCCAGATGTTCCATGACATGCCACAAAGTGATGACATCAAAACTTCCGGGAGCAAAATCCTGTAATGCGGTATCGGGTTTCACATCCAGACCGAAATGTTCTTTGGCAAAAGCACGCGCCTGCGCATTCTTCTCCACTGCTTCCACCTGCCAGCCCCGCCGCTTCATGGTATCGGCAAAATATCCTGTTCCCGTACCGATATCCAGCAAACGTCCTTCTTTCCGGTGTGCTTCACGAGCCACCAGACGTGCCTTGCGCCCCAGCATATAACCACGCACCCAATGGTACGCCTTATTCATAAGCCCCTTTTTCGTATCAGAATGGGAAATATAATCGGGAGTCTCATAATATTTGCCTATCTCAGCCTCCACAGGAAAATCTTGCGTAAAGAGAAAGTCGCAATCCTGACAGCGGCACAGATAAAATGCCTCGCTGGAAGCATAATGGTCTATGCAAGTCATAGCACGCTCTATATGCGCACTACCACATACCGGACAGACTTTTATGGTGAGTTTATTCATTGAACGTTCTGCAATAATGAAGTGCAGCCTGAACTGAACAGACCGCACTATACCCGAATTTGGTGCAAAATAACAAATAAAAAGTGACGCATCGGGCTTTCTTTAAGGAGATTTAATAAAAGAGAAGTTTAAACACTTGTTTTAAATAAAAAAAACATATATTTGTCGGTACAAGAACACTTCAATCACATACTATCATGAAAAACGCTTTACTCTCCTTACTTTTTTGCTTCTGCTGTTTTCAGCTATTCGCTGACGGACAAACTATTCTACCGAACCGGAAATTCGGCAAACCTACCATGGAAGAACTGAACATGGCTGTTTATGAACCCGACTCCAGCGCCACCGCCGTTATCCTGTGTAAGCTGACTGACATCAGTTATAAATGGGGAATAGAAAGCTTCCGGCTGGTTTCTGAGTATAAAGTAAAAATAAAGGTACTCAAACCGGAAGGAACCTCCTATGCCGATGTCATCATTCCCTACTACGAACTGCCTAATAACGCCATGAAAGAAAATATAATCGGACTGGATGCCAGCGCCTACAACCTGGAAAACGGAAAAATTGTACGTACCAAAATGAAGAAAGATGTAGTTTTCAAGGAGCGTGTGGGCGAAAGCCGGATGAACCTGAAATTCTCCATTCCGCAGGTGAAAGCCGGAACGCTGATAGAGTATGAATACCGGATAGAGTCCGATTTCTTCTTCAGTATCGACAGTTGGAAAGCACAAAGTGATATTCCTATCTTATATACCGAATATAATGTCACCATACCCGAGTATTTCAAATTCAACATAGAGATGCACGGTGCAGAAAAGCTGGAAACCGTAAACGAAAACGCTTCCCTCAACTTATCCATCGGATCGCAATTGCTCCGATGCTCCGGGACGCATCTGAACTTCCAGGGCAACCTACTCCCCGCTTTGAAAGACGACAGTCATGTGTGGTGCGCGGATGACTACTGTACACAAGTAAACCTGGAATTGCAGGGAATTGATTTCCCCGGTTCCCTCTACAAATCGTTCACCCAAAGCTGGGAACAGATTGACGAAACATTACTGAAGGACTCGGACTTCGGTAGCAGACTGAAAATGAACAATCCGTTCAAAGAAGAAATGACTGCCCTGCATCTGGAACAAATGAAGGGAGCGGACGAAAAGATATGTGCCATCTACACGTTTCTGAAAAACAAAGTGAGATGGAATGAGAAATATGCCTTATATAGCAAATCACCCAAGCAAGTGCTGAAAGAAGGCACAGGCAGCAATGCCGACATCAACTTTATCCTTATCAGCATGCTGAAAGATGCCGGAATACCCGCCTATCCGGCAGTAATGAGCCGCCGGGATATGGGCATACTTCCTTATAGCCATCCCAGCATCCAAAAACTAAATACATTTGTCGTAGCCATCAGCCCTACAGACAGTACTCTGGTTTATCTGGACAGTTCCGTAGAAAATGGCTACCTTAATGTCCTCCCTCCTGTACTGATGACCAACCGTGCGCGTATTATCGCTCCGGACAATCACAGTCAGTGGGTCAGTCTGGAAAATGTAGGGGCAAACCTGCTGAGATCAAGCGTGAAGGCCGGAATTTCTTCTGAAGGAGTTGTTACAGGCACACGTGAAACTGTTTATATAGGTCAGTATGCCTCCCGTTTGCGTAATAAATACCGCACAGCCAAGGACAGTACCGAGTTTGCCAGCAAACTGGCTTCCGAAGAAAACATACAGGTGAAAAAACTCCAGATGGAAGGGAGAACCCACTTCTCACCGCAAGTGTATGAACTGGTAGAATTTGAAAAGCAGTACACTGTTAACGATCAGTTCATTTACGTCAATCCGCTTGTATTCCTGCATGTCTCCGAATCTCCCTTCAAACAGTCGGAACGGAAACTTCCCGTAGAATTTCCCTACACAGATCAGGTGTCCCTGACCATAAGTCTGACCATTCCGGAAGGATACACAGTCGATGAAAAGCCGGAGAATCAGAGATTGCAGACAAGTGACGGACAAGTGCTTTGCCGATATATAATCACGCAACAGAATAATCAGGTCACACTCAGGTATTCTTTCCGGTTACAGAAGCTGCTGTTCCTGCATACTGACTATCCTGAACTGCAACAATTATGGGAATTGATTGCCAAGAAGAATAATGAAATGATGGTTTTAAAGAAACTGTAACGCGGAAATTATGAAAATGAACAAATTATTTTTCGGTCTCCTGCTACAAGTCGCCTTTTACTCCGGCAGCCTGTACGCTCAAGCAGATTTGCGTACCGACGCATACTCTATCATACAAGATGCCGTAACGGATATCGTATGCAGTTCATCCACCGATGCCATCCAGAAAGAGAAACGTGTGATACAGGTATTGAATGAAAAAGGAAAAGAAGATGCCTCCTTTGTCTGTCTGTGCGACCGTTTTTCCTCTCTGAAAAAGTTCTCCGGAGAAGTTCGGGATGCCTCCGGCAATGTGATCCGGAAAATTAAAAAAAGCGAACTGAAGATTACCGAATATTCAGACGGCCTTGTCAGCGACGACTATTACTATTTCTTCGAATATACCCCGTCACGATATCCTGTTACCATCACTTACGAATGGGAGATAAAGAACAGCGATGGACTGATCGGCTACCCCAGCTTCGTTCCGCAAAAGAGTTATAACCAATCCGTTGCGCAGGCAAGTTACCGTATTCTGACTCCGGCTGACAATCCTTGCCGTTACCGGACCATCAATATGCAGGCAGAAGTCAGCCAGCAACAGACAGCTGACGAAAACTGGCTGACAGAAGTCAAAGTCCAGTCTCTACCCGCTATCAAAAAAGAACCTTACAGCCCTTCCCTATCCGAATTGCTGCCCCGTATCTATTTCACTCCCCTGAATTTCTCTTTCGAAAGAACTAAAGGGAGTATGGAAAGCTGGCAATCGTATGGCGAATGGCAATATCAGTTATTGAGTGGAAGAGACCAACTGCCCCCGACACTAAAGGAGGAATTACAAAAACGGACGGCAAGCTGCAATACCCCGTATGAAAAAATAGCCGCAATCTATCAGTATCTCGCATCCACTACCCGCTATGTCAGCATACAGCTAGGAATTGGAGGGTTGCAACCCATAGCCGCCGCCGATGTAAACCGCACCGGCTTCGGAGACTGCAAAGGACTATCCAACTATATGCGTGCCATGCTTACAGAACTGGGTATTCCATCCGTTTACACCGTAATCAGCACTACTAACAGGCGTTTATTAGCCGACTTTGCCAGTGCCAATCAAAACAACCATGTCATCTTACAAGTGCCGTTACCCAATGATACGCTTTGGCTGGAATGTACCAATCCTACTTTACCCTTAGGCTACGTGCATCATTCCATTGCAGGGCACGATGCTCTACTCGTTGGTCCCAACGGCGGAACTCTTTGTCAATTGCCAACGTATGCGGACTCTCTGAATACACAAGTCAACAACACCCTCGTAACCCTGCAACCGGATGGAAGTGCAAAAGTAGAAGTTAAACAAACTTCCCGCCTGTTTCAATATGAAGACATGGCATCCATTATCGACATGGAACCTGCCCGGCAGAAAGACTGGCTACGCTCCGACATCAACCTGGTACAGGCTAAAGTCGATGCCATCCGTGCCAACGAAATCAAGCAGAAAGAGCCTCAACTGGATATCTCGTACACCATCGAAAGCGAACAATATGGAAACAAAACCGGAAAACGCCTGTTTATCCCGATCAATATTTTCCACAGAAGCTTTTACAGTCCGAACAACCAGGGAGAACGCACTCAAAGCATTCAAACCAATTATGGCTATCTCGATATAGATAGCATCAGCATCCGCCTGCCGGAAGGATATGAAATAGAATCATTGCCTAAACCCGTTGATCAGGAAAGTAAATTCGGCAAATTCCGGTCTTCCATTACCTTGGGCGACGCAGGCAATGTTTTTATCGTTCATCGCCTGCTCTATTACCAAGGCAATTACCCCAAAGAAGACTATACCGATTTCCTGGATTTCCGCAAAAGTATCGCTACTCAATACGGGGCAAAAATAATATTGAAGAAAAGTGGGGAGTAACTACTATTACTCCTCACCGACATTTTCATAAGTACGTTCTTCCTTGATTTCTCCCACACCCGAAAAGTCCGCATAATATTCACGAGACAGTTTCAGGTATTTATCAAACAAACGACGGGTAACGACCAATTCATCCCCATGAGTGACAGGTGTTCGTGCTTTACCCGTCTGATCCACATAGGCAAGTTCCCATTCAGCAAGCCGGTTGTAAAAGTCGTTTGCACGGAAATCTTCTCTACCGTAAGCCAGGGATAGCCCTTCCTCCTGATAATCAGTACCTGCATCCAAATGTCCCTGTAACATTGTATAGAATTTCTGCCAGCGAGGCAAATAATACCCGTTAATCAAACCTGCCCATTCCCTCCATGAATAGTCAAATATACGCGGATCACCATCAGCCCCCCAAATAGTGACCAATGAAGTTGCATCACGTTCCATCAGATCCTTTTCCTCTTTAGTCTCTCCCCAACTGCGGGCTTCAGTCAACCATCTGTCAAAACTATATTCGCTACGTGTATAAAGCAGTTCATCCATATCTCTCAATAATTCAAGAAAACGTCCTGAGTGCAAGGCAAAGGCCGCCTTATCCTTGGAAGCAAATGCTTCTGCCGCCTTTTTGTGCACTAATTGCCCCAGATTAGTCATCATCTGGCGTTGCACATCTACAATATCAAAACGATAAGGTTTGGAAAATGCCAGTTTATCAGCATCCTTCAAAAGCTGCGACTGAGCCCGAATCACCAACATCGGTTCATAAGGAATACCCAAACCCGCATTCGGGCCAGACTTCTTTACATTCAATGCCGGACGAGCAGCTACAATAGAGCTCCTTTCCGTTCCATTCGTACCCCGACGATAAGGACCTTCCAACAGGTACATCCACGCTTTTCCGGCAGCAGCAGATTTCGCTCCATACCGACGTTCGGCATAAGCAGCAAGCCATGCCTGCAAAGGAATACTATCAGCATGATTGAGCATTTCAAAAGCCAGTTCATAGTAAACAGGATTCTGCTCAATGGCCTCCATAAAAAGTCCGGACCCGCACACATTCGGATAACGCGCCTTCGCTTTCTGATACTGGTTAGAAGCCAGTAAAGCTAAATCGCCATGCATATTGATACGCCCGCCAAAATTGTGAAGATTACCAGCTATCACAGGATATCCCCAACCACCGTTAGCAGCAGTTTTCGATCCGTTTAAGTCCAATATCAGTAAAGATTCCTTAGGAACAGCTTTCACTATATCTTCCCGCATACTCCATGCTTGCATCACCCACAAAGCTCCCGCATCAAATGTCTGGAAAAGCTTATGTATGGTCTGTCCCACCCCTGTCAGATATTCAGGTGTATCTATCGGAGGAGCGCTCTCGTGAAAAGGATCGGCTGCGTATACCCCATAGCTACCAAACAATTTATCCTGCTCTTCCAGAAAAGCCAAGCCCATTTCATGAAACAAAGGGTCAGTCGGGTCTAGTTGAGCAGTACCGTCAAAACCACACCACTTCCGTTTCATACTGATTTTGGCTTGCGGATATTTAGCTTGCAATTCCCGTGGAACATATCCCGAAAAACCCTGCTGAATAGGTTGCATCCCTAATTCCAACTGACGCGCCAATATCTTTTTACCCAATATGACATGCTTATCTATCACCGATTTAGGCAAAGGACCACCATAACTCTGAATATTCTGCATCCACTGCCATGCCGAATGTCCCGGTCCAGTGAGAAAAGCCCGGGCTTCTTCTTCCGTGAAATTAAAACGTAACAGCGTATTATACCATACACCATCCAGCCCTACAGAAAACAAAGGCATATTGATAGCATTCATCGCCATGTAGTCCAGTTCTTGTTGCCAACGTTCCCAATTCCACCACGCCGCAGTATAGCTTACCGTGCAATAGTTCATGTAAACGCGATATTTACCATTAATAATCCTCCGTTCTTTATTCGCAGGCTGTGGCAATTTCGCAGGCAATTTCAATTGATTACCAAACCAGGATACATGGGCATGGCACGTATACTTCAAATACCAGTTGAAAGCAGTTGCCAAGGAGACCGCATTGTTTCCCCGCAGGATAATTCTCTGCCCGTCACCATCCACTTCATAAACATCACTTCCATTTTCCGGCTGTATCATCTCTAACCGATACTGCGAAGCATAACCGGGAGTAACCCGCTCTATCAGGTCATACACTGCCTTTTCCGACGTTCCGCCACCCCATACGGGCAAACCACTGAAACAAATAAATAAGGCAATCAAACAGAAATTCTTCATAGCATATTATTTTGGAGACAAAAATAGTTGCGTTATCGATAAAAGGATATTGATAATGTACCAAATGTTTGAACTCATGTCTCAAAAGGAATAAATATTTTGTTTTATTCCGGTCACTGTTCGATAATAAGCGGACAACTGTCCGATAATGAACAGCTCACTATTTCTATTATTTGTTGATTTTCAACCACTTATTACTTTGGCACAGGAATTGACTATTATTAAGCGAAAGCGGTCAGCAAAAAAAATAAAGATTATCTGCCACTTTTCAGCAAGTAGTTCCGTCTAACAGATAAGAGCGAAAGCCAAATAGAAATAGTAACAATTAAAAAATAAAGATTATGAAAACTACAAGTTTATTTAAAGCAGTCGCATTGGTAGCTATTATGGTAGCAAGTGTTCTCAACTCCGAAGTGAAAGCTCAGGACGGTTTCATAACAAATCAAGTGATGAACGGCGAATTAGTCGCATCCAAAACTATCTTCAAACAAGAAGGCTCTTATCTGCAACGCCACATGCAATACACTTTTACTTATGACGACCAAAACCGTCTGATTAGCAAAGAAGCATCCAAATGGGATGGTGCAAAAGATGCGTGGGTGCCCTATTTCAAGATGACTTACCAGTACAGCGATAATGAAATAACCATGAATTACGCCCGCTGGAACGAATCTCACAAAGCTTATGATGAAGCCGTTCAGAAAAGTGTATACGAACTGAATGACGCAAATATGCCGACGGCTTACAAAGCCTACAAGCAAGACAATAAGAATAAATCAGATTGGACTCTGGTTAACCACAAGCAGATGGACTTCACGACCAATCTATTAGCAATTGCAAAGTAATAAATATAGAAATTAAAGTTAACAATTAGTTGAAAAGCACGGGCCGGGAGGCTCGTGCTTTTTTAGTTATCCGATTACAAAACAGCTATAAAGCACCTATTACCGTTATATTGAATACTACTATTACTGAAGCCCAACTTCTGTTGAGCTTCAGTAGCAAATAAACAAAGTTAAGGTTCTGGCTATTAATTACTAAATCTACAATAAATCTTTATGTCAATACATATCTTAAATCTGATAATGGGTATACCTCCGGCACATAATGCTTATTCACTATAACAGAAGGGGTTTTACTTATCTTTTGTTCCCGACAATATATCTGTTGTTTTGTCCACACATCACGTACCTCAGCCGTTATACTATATATACCCGCGTCTTCCATGTGCCTGTTTTCATACCACTCCCCCAAAAGCTCTATTGCCCTATCCCAACCGACAACGTAATAAGCCGCAATAATAATCTGAGCAATTTCCTCACCCAACCTATCATTTGGAAATGTTACCAATACTAATGACACGGGAACACTTGAAGCAATTTCTACCATATGACGATGAACACTTGCACAATTCTTACAATTGGGATTAGTCACTATCATCAATTCATTACTACCTTCTTTTTGATTATGCAATGCAATATCCCGACTTACCATTTTCCCGATCTGAGGTTTTAATGCCAACAATATTTGAAAAGTTTCCGGGTTAAGCAGGCTGCCAAAATATTTTTTTAAAGTAATCCTTTCCTTCTCTCCGGTTTGTATGGCTCTCAACTGTAGTTCAAAAATCAAACAGATATACCCTATGACCACAAATGCGAAAAGTGAGGATAATGACAGCTCCATTACAAAATCATTTTTTAATATATAAAGAGCTACCGCACTACCCCATACCGCAAAATCAGCCAATACACAAAGCATGCAGGCTTTACGCAAAATAAAAACCTGATAAATAATAGAGTATAAAGAAAGCGTCACGGCTACAACACAACATACAACTGAAATTATATAAAAATCATCCTGCCGGATAAGCGAGAATAGATAAAGAGGCGCAAAGTATAGCAGAGATAATTCCCCTAACCCTAACCCTGCTATACTTGCCCCTTTAGAGTGAAACACTTCATTGCAATTCACTATCTTACCGATATTACAGAATCGCTCCATGAATTCCCCGTTCACCCGCTCTTTGTAGAGGATGGCGACAGATACGAGTATTCCAAAAAACAATACAGATAAATAGAACATAAAGGCAAGCGACCGACTCTGACAAAACGCAGTCTGGAGTCCCAATATCAGGACAAAGAGCAAAGCAATAATAAATCTATAACGCAATAAATAAAATACGATATTTCTCATTATATAAAATTGCTCGTTCGGTGTTGCTTCAGTAGGTTCTCCCAATAAGACTGTACCTGTCCAATGCTGTAGAAACTTGTCTACCTTTACATGTCGTTTACCACCCTCTCCATTGATAAATTCTACGATGAAATCGTCCTTTTTCGTCACAACACAAAAAGATTTTTTGTCCACCTCAAGCATTGTGATAAAAGGAGTTTCCAGTTTTAAAAAGTAATCACGTGACAGGAGCCGAAACACCTCATTCTTTATATGAAGCGCATCCAGTGCATCACTGATACCGCGCATACCGCCTCCCAGCGGAGTACTAAGCAGGCGATGTACAGTATCTCTACTTACCTTTACAGACAATGTCCGCAGATAACAATAGAGTATGACACTGATATTATCAGCCCCGGCCATGATTACCTTCGTTTATCTATCAGGATATTATAAAGAAAAAGTGCCTTCTAAGGAGGTTCCGTCAGAAATAACCTCTATTATATATTCTCCACTATCTTCTCCGTTCAAATCAATAGAAAAGTTTGTAGGACTAAGAAGCGTCTTTGAACAAACAGTTTTCCCTGTAGTTTCATTTATAACACTGATTGCAACAGTAGGGAATACTTTTTCAAAATAAACAGTTATTTCTCCATTATCCAAGTAAGCATACACCGGTTGGAGAACAACACTACGAGTTTTGGGAGCATCTTCCGGACTGGTACTACTACTTTGTCCACTCATGTCCCTGTCATCACTTTTTTGTGTAAACACAATCTCTTTAAATCCAAAATCCAATTGTGCTTTCACTGAGCTACCTAAAACCAAAAATAGAAATAAAATAGATAATACTCTTTTCATAATGCATAACTTTTTGTTTGATGCCGCTAAACTACAAAAGTCCATGCGAAAAGAGTGTGTCACAAGTGTGCCACCCCTATATTTTGCGCAAGATTTCTTTAAATTCACTGTTTTGTTCAACGCCAATCCGTTCACATAAAGCATTCTTTTTCCGATAAAGTGTTCTTCTGGAAGAATGCATCAAATATGCTAAATGAGCAAATGGAAAATCTGTCAAACTTAAACATACTAAATAGAGTTCCTCTTTGGATAATTGATACTTAACATGAAAACGTGAAATGGCATTATTCCACTGGGAGTCCATGCTGACAATTAATTCCTGCCATTCCTGATCGCTTATTTCTTTATCTGATGCATCTTTATCCAGATGATCTTTTATAATTGCCTGCATTTTTGCATAAAGTGGTGAATGTAGGAAGGCCTCTTTCACCAAAGCTTTTCTCCTTAAAACCATTTCATCCAGTTCTACCCGTATTTTTTCCCTTTGCTCTTCATCAATCCGGCAAGAAGCTAACTCTTTCCTTAGATTTTCAATTTCCAGGTCTCGTTGGGTTATCTCTTCCTGTAGACAAGCATAATGTTGACTCAAGTCTTGGTTTACTTTCTCTAATTGCTGATTATTCTTTTGCAGCAAATCATTTTTTCCCCGATATTGTTTATTTTTTCTATAAAGAAAGAAAACAATCATGATAACTATAATCGTTATCGGTATAAAAACACACAAATATATATTTAAGCGTCCTTTATAATACAACTGATGGAGCGTTATCTGGGCGTCGGTTTCCGCTTCAACAATCTTATCAGTTACTACATTCCCACGGGATTGATATAAGCTATCCTTATATGCAGAACTATATCTTTCCAGTTTCATAGACAAGACTGCATTACCTTGAATCATTGCTATATCCGCCAAACGCATATAGGCATCCGATCTTCTCCCGTAATCCTTACTTATCAGACTCTTGTTTAAATAAAAAGTTGCAGAATCATATAGCCCAACCCTATAGTAAGCATCTCCCAAAATAAGAAAAGCTTGATAGGCTCGTGTAGTATCCTTTCGCAGGGAAAGATTAAGTTTTGCGTAAAAGAGAGCCTTTTTACCTTGATCCATTTTGCTATATAGACGACTTAATGTAGCTGAAACATCAGCTTTAATCGCTTTATTTTCAATTCTATCTACCACTGTAAAAGCATCCAGTAACTTTTGTTCAGCAGTACCAAAATAATCATTACCTTTCATAAAGGCAATAGAACCCTGCCTGGATAGAGCTTCAGCCCAAAGAGTAGTATCTTTTAATTCTTGAGCAATGCCCTCCATTAACTGATATACAGAATCTGCTTTTTCTTTGAAATTCTGAATATAATAGATGTAACCTATATTATTGTATATCAATCCCAATTGCCGTTTTTCCACAGTTTCCTTCGTCAAAGATGCAGCTATAAGATACTCCCTGAGTGCCTCTGCCTGACGGTTCATGTCTCTATACACACATCCCCAATAATAGTGTGCACTTGCCCGCATCCTTGCATCCCCCACTTTATCATAATGTGCAACAGCGTAACGTATCAGCGAATCATCTACCTGTACAACATAATTTTTATCTCTTGCCTGTGTCAGCAACAGCGCATAATAGGCACTATCAGCCGGTGAGGCAAATTCCTGAGTAGAGATATTCTGCAAAACAGACAAGGCACTATCCGGCAGCGACCGCATAAGGGAATCTGCCCATATCAATTGCTTGTTATTGCTTTGCCGGGCTGTACAGGCCAACAGCAAAAAAGCAACTAAAAAGAGTATAATAGCTTTAGTTTTTCCCATTCTATAAGTCATCTACTGAGTCCTTAGTTGGACAAAGATAATGTTTTCCGGCCAAAGGTGTCAGATGTTAGAAGAAAGAATAGACTAAAATCAGAAAAAGTAGCCAATCTTACTTTACATTGCCTCCCCCTCACACCCGGTTCGTACCCGGCTCGTACCCGGTTCGCTATTTGTACTTCTGTATAGAAGCGAAAAAGGTACGAATCGAGTACGGAGAAAAAGAGTTTTTAACCAAAAACGGAACATAATAGTAGTGGATTATCTCCGTGTGAAACGTCAACTGCATACAAGAGTCAGAAAACCGTTTATAAACAATACATTATCAATACATTACCACTTTTCAGAAAAATTCTTGAACGCTTATGGCAAAAATGGCAGGTCGAAAAGAAAACTTTCCCATACCTTTGCCAACGCAACGAGAACCAAACATCGCTGCATACTGAACAACACGATGAAGATTGCTGCAGAAGTCTTTTTAGCAAGTTCACAAAGAAAACTAATTTATTTACAACACAAAAAAGAAAAAATTATGGGAACAATTAAACAAGGAATCCTCGGAGGATTCTCAGGAAAAGTAGGTACAGTAGTAGGTAGTACATGGAAATCGGTACATTATATGCGTGCATTGGCGGTAAGTTTCAGTGATCCACGCACCGAGAAACAGAAGAATCAACGCTCTAAATTTACAGCAGCTGTTAACTTCACAAAGGCAATGACACCCTTTCTGCGTTTTGGATACAAAGAATTTTCCGGACAGCAATCAGCATTCAATGCTGCCGTATCGTATATTCTGAAACATGCAATGAAAGGTAGCGGAACAAATGTCTCAATTGACTACAACAAAGCTTTGGTGACACGTGGCAGTCTGGTACCCGCATTGGATGCCACAGTAACCGTAAACGAAAGTAAAGTAACTTTTGCCTGGACCGACAACAGCGGAATGGGTGACGCAACAGTTACAGATGCCGCCATGTTACTGGCATACAACAAGGACAAAGGGATGGCTGTTTATGATATAGCAGCAGCCACACGCTCCGATGCCAAGGCAGAACTGAAACTTCCCGCCAACTGGAAGGACGACGCACTGGCCATTTACCTCGGTTTCTGCAACGAAGACGTTACAAACGTAGCCAACAGCGTATGCTTGCAAGACACTCCGGTAAGTGGAGGTTCGGAAGGCGATGGCTCTGAAGGCGGTGGCTCAGGCGATGGTGGCCTGGATGAGAACCCACTGGGATAAACTGACGGCAAACGGCCGGGATTGAAAAAGAAAAGGGAAGCTGAACGGAACTAAATTCTCCGGCAGCTTCCCTTTGTTTATTTCTTACTATAATGATAATTTCTTACTTTACCTCTTCCCCCTTTAGTGTTGCTGAACTAGCTTCTGTAATTTTCACCATTACAAAATCACCAATACGGTGCGTACCACGGTCGAACACCACGACACGGTTTTGCTCCGTACGCCCTACAAGCTGTTCACGCGAACGCTTGGAAACTCCTTCCACCAGAACTTCATATGTCTTACCAATACAGCGGGCATTAGACTCGGCGGAAAGGCGGTTTTGCAGAGCAATAATCTCATTCAACCGACGTATCTTTACCTCTTCGGGTACATCATCCGGCAAATGCTTGGAAGCATAAGTACCCGGACGCTCAGAATACTTAAACATAAAAGCTGAGTCGTAAGCACATTTCTCCATCAGAGAAAGGGAAAGCTGATGATCTTCTTCCGTTTCGGAATGGAAGCCTGAGAAGATATCTGTGGATAAGCCACAATCGGGAACAATGCGATGGATAGCATCTACACGGTCCAGATACCATTCACGGGTATATTTACGATTCATCAGTTTCAAGATACGAGAACTTCCACTCTGTACAGGCAGGTGGATATGTTTACATACGTTGGGAACCTGTGCAATGACTTCCAGCGTTTCGTCACTCATATCCTTGGGGTGCGAAGTAGTGAAACGGACACGTACACCCGGCGCAGCCTCAGCTACGGTACGGAGCAGCATAGGGAAAGTTACAACTTCTCCGTCCGGTTTCTCAAAACGGTAAGAGTTGACATTCTGACCCAGCAAAGTGACTTCTTTATAACCTTTCGCCACCAAGTCGGACACTTCATTAAGAATGCTTTCCACATCACGGCTACGTTCCCGTCCACGGGTATAAGGAACAATGCAGTAGGTACAGAAATTGTTACATCCACGCATAATGGATACAAACCCGGAAATGTGATTACCGCAAATACGCGAAGGGATAACATCCCGATAAGTCTCAGTGGTAGAAAGCTCTACATTGATTGCTTTCTCGCCCGCCTCCACAGCAGCAACCAAGTCAGGAAGAGTAAGATAAGCATCAGGACCTACCACCAGATCAACATGATGATTAGTGATCAAATCATCCTTTACCCGCTCGGCCATACATCCTAATACTCCCACAATCAAATTGCGTTTCTTCTTTTTGAGCGAATAGAAAAATTCCAGACGATTGAGAATTTTCTGCTCGGCATTGTCACGAATGGAGCAAGTGTTCATAAACACTGCATCCGCTTCTTCCAGCGTATCAGCCGTTGAATACCCCGCCATCTGCATCACAGAGGCAATAACTTCACTGTCCGCCACATTCATCTGGCAGCCATAGGTTTCAATAAACAACTTCTTGTTGTCATCAGCAGTTGCAGATTTAAAGTCTGCTCCCGTTACTTTTTCCATAATTTCCTGTTTTTATGACTCACCACGGATTACGCGAATTAACACAGACTATCTTCCCCAATGAGAAGTTTACAGAAAACTCAAAAAACATCTGTGTCAATCTGTGTAATCCGTGGTGAAAGAATTTCAGCTGCAAAGATACGCCTTCGGCACTAAATTACAGATGAAAAGGCAAAAAATAACACTCAATAGTTAGAAAATAAGGTATTTCTCATAATAAATGTTAAGTGACCAAACATTTTCGAGACTGTTATTTGGCATAAAGGATTTTATTTCACAAATTTGCGTAATGAAAGAAACATTAGATTTTTTCATAGTTAAGGTTTAGGTTAAAAAAAATAAGGGGAGCTGTGAAGCTGCCCTTTTTTCATGCCTAAAAATTGGCTGTTATTCAGATAAATTAGTTACCTTTGGCGGTGAAAAACTTAAATGAGTATGGATGGTATCTTACAGTTTCTGTTAATCGTAGGCATAATTGTTATCGGAGTTGTTAAGCAGTTCAAGAAAGAAGCAAAGAAGAACGCTGAGAACAGGCCTGCTATGCCTGTGCCGGAAAATGATATTGACGAAAGCGCATTACCCATTCCTGAAGCCTGGGGAAACACATATGGCGGATTTATTCCCGAAGGTCCCGCCCCCAAAATACCCTCCGTTCCGACAGAAAAAGAAGAATATCAATTCTCTGCTTCAAAACATATTTTTGGAGGAGATTCTACAAATACATCTCCCAAGCATACCACAACTCATCCGAAACAGAAGATTTCTCCTCCTCTGTCCACTCCGCAAAAACCTGAAACCGATTCCGAATACTCCATTCATTCGGCAGAAGAAGCGCGGAAAGCCATCATCTGGTCGGAAATACTACAACGGAAGTATTGAATAAGTGGAGAGTGGAGAATTGAGAGTGGAGAGTTAAAAAAGCTTTTCCAGTAATTTATGAATTTTCACATAGGAAAAATAACTAAATACATTATGGCATTCAATTACATCTCGGCAGCGGAAGCTGCAAGCCTGATCAAACATGGCTACAACATCGGCTTGAGCGGATTTACTCCCGCTGGAACAGCCAAAGCCGTTACGGCAGAATTAGCAAAAATAGCGGAAGCTGAACATGCAAAAGGAAACCCTTTCCAGATAGGAATCTTCACAGGTGCCTCTACGGGTGACTCCTGCGACGGTATACTATCACGCGCCAAAGCAATCCGCTATCGTGCTCCTTACACAACCAATTCCGATTTTCGTAAAGCAGTAAACAGCGGAGAGATTGCCTATAACGACATCCACTTGTCTCAGATGGCACAGGAAGTTCGTTACGGTTTCATGGGCAAAGTAAACATTGCCATTATCGAAGCTTGCGAAGTAACTCCCGACGGCAAGATTTATCTGACCGCAGCCGGTGGTATCGCTCCCACCGTTTGCCGCCTTGCCGACCAGATCATCGTGGAACTGAATGCTGCTCACAGCAAAAATGCTATGGGACTGCACGATGTATACGAACCGCTTGATCCGCCTTACCGCCGCGAAATACCTATCTATAAACCAAGTGATCGCATCGGTCAACCGTATATCCAGGTAGACCCGAAAAAGATTGTAGGCGTTGTGGAAACCAACTGGCCGGACGAAGCACGCAGTTTTGCCGAAGCCGATCCGTTGACTGACAAGATTGGTCAGAATGTAGCCGACTTCCTGGCTGCGGACATGAAGCGCGGAATCATTCCGTCAACCTTCCTGCCGTTGCAATCCGGTGTAGGCAATATCGCTAACGCTGTGCTCGGTGCATTGGGACGTGACAAGACCATCCCGGCATTCGAAATGTACACGGAAGTTATTCAGAATTCCGTAATCGGATTGATCCGTGACGGTCGCGTGAAATTTGGTAGCGCTTGCTCACTCACTGTAACAAACGACTGTCTGCAAGGTATTTATGATGATATGGACTTCTTCCGTGATAAACTGGTGCTCCGCCCGTCGGAAATCTCCAATAGTCCGGAAGTTGTACGCCGTCTGGGAGTTATCTCCATCAACACGGCTATCGAAGCTGACCTCTACGGAAACGTTAACTCTACACATATCGGCGGCACGAAAATGATGAACGGTATTGGCGGAAGCGGTGACTTCACACGCAACGCTTATATTTCCATCTTTACTTGTCCGTCCGTCGCCAAGGAAGGTAAGATCAGCGCCATTGTTCCGATGGTATCTCACCACGACCATACAGAACATGACGTAAACATCATCATTACTGAACAAGGTGTTGCCGACTTGCGTGGTAAGAGTCCGAAAGAACGTGCACAGACCATTATCGAGAATTGCGTACACCCCGACTATAAAAATATTCTATGGGATTACCTGAAATTGACAGATGGTAAAGCCCAGACTCCCCATGCCCTCCGTGCTGCATTAGGAATGCATGCTGAACTGGCTAAAAGTGGAGATATGAAAAACATAGACTGGGCACAGTACAAGTAAGCTACGAGCTATAAGAAACGAGCTATAAGAGGTTTGCAATGTTACAACGTAGCCACCTGTAGCTCGTTTTTCCGGGATATTCAGTAAATGCCCAAAAAAATAATCAATGGCATGTGTAAATGACTATTTTTTCGTTTCACATGCCATTTTCATTATCCTTTCTTCCTTGGATGTTCCAAATAGCTCCGTATGGGCATGAGGTTTCGGGAGTCCCCATAGGCTACTCCATTTTAGAATATAGCTTCATGTCACGCAGCTTTAGCCTGCCTGTTTTTGATTTTATAACATTTTCTGAATATCCCTACTTATACTGCCTAACGTATATTAATCCCATAGAAAGAACTTGAGGTAGTAACAAAAAGCATATTCTTCTGTTTTCCACCGATTGCCAAGGAGATAGGACGTTCCTCCATCTGTATACGTCTCTGCTCTTTACCATATTTGTCATAGACGAATATTTCCCCATCAGCAACATAAACATTTCCGTCAGCATCAGTCACATTACTGTATTGACCATATGGGCATACAACTCCTTGCTCTGTCAAGCTACCATCCTGACCAACGGAAAGTTGTACTGTCGTTTTATTCATCTCATTCACAATATAAACCGGTTCGTATTGACCGGGAACTGTAATAGTTAAAGCACAAGAGCGTCCCAAATCATAGGTCTCTGGAATAATTGTCACACCATCAGGAGCAATGAAACTATACTCGGGCATGCTAGCTACTATCTTGTTAAAATCACTCCGCCAACGACTGGAAGGATGGATGACCCGCTCTATCCGCTTCACATCGGCCGTAATAACACGCGCCATCGGTTTCATGCTGGCATCCGCCTGATTTGGATTGAAAGAATATCCCAAAGCACTCCATCCGCTATTACCCCAACCACTGTACATCGGGTTATCATCCGGTAGACGGGAAACCGTTTCTTGCTGTCCGTTCACCAGATAGCCAGGCTGTGGATCGTAGCGAAAAATCACCAACAGATTATCTTGTGTATCCGTAGCCAATGTGAAAGGTTTCCATGGATAATCCGCTATCAAGGTGATTTGCTCCGTATCTGCCGACCATTTATAGATTTTTTTCAGACGATTCTCGCAGAAGTAAACGTTCCCCCGACTGTCGGCAGTTGCTCCAGTGGCAAGTTCAAAGCCAGAAGCCAACTTTACCGGCTTGTCAATAACGCTGACAAAAGGACGGTAACCCCTTTCTCTGCCCGAAATAGTAAGACGGGCAAAATCCCAGGAGTAGACCGGTAATGCCTTATTCACATCATATACCGGAAATTCAATAACCGGTAACACTTGCGTATAGTTGTGCATATTGCGAAAAACAATATTCTCGCAATTCCAAATGCGAAAGCCTACTTCTTTCGGCATAAAAGCACGGATAACACGATACATCCATACGTTTATCATCTCGATATTCTTACAGCCCGACATCTCCGCCATATGGCAATCTACCCCTTCACGGCCTTCTTCTTCAAACTGAAAAGCATAAATCTTCCAATTGGATACATTATGAAAACGGGCTTCGGTACGCATGTGGTGTTCCAAGGACATGGCATAGATGCGTCCCGGTGTCTCCGTCTCACTGATATACAGTCCGGCAGCAGCATACGTACTTGCCGTCCAGATATCCTTAAGAGTACCACCCCCATTGTTGGTCACCCACAGACTCCAATACTGGTTGTCCCAAGCAAGGTCCCTACCGGTTTCCATAACGGGAGAGGTAGGAGAACTGATACGGCGTTCACCACTCCGGTAAGACTGTTGGCCCGGAGCACTCGGAACGGGTTTCCACAAGGTGCCGTGACCTCCTACAAACTTAACATCATTCAGATAAGAGCGTTCACCCGCCATCCACTTACAACCCACAGCACGGTAGTTGTATGCACCGGTGCTTATACCTATACCATTCAAGATATCATCACCGCCTTCAGAAGACTCTACCAAAGGAACGGGAGTACCGAAACCACTGAATGCAGACTCACTTTCTTTTAAAAGCAACTGGGTACCGAAAGGATGCATCCCTATAAGCTTGGTTCCAGGCAACAGCTTCAAAGTTCGTGTCAGACGATACCAGCCTTGAGGAATATAAATGTTTTTATATAGGGAGATAGCCTTTTCAAAAACATCCGTATCATCTGTCTCTCCATCACCTTTCGCACCCAACTCACGGATATTCACCCAAGTTTCCATAGCAGGTAGAGTAGGCAGGTCCTTATGAAGCGCAGCCGGAATACTTGATACGGGTTCTATCTCGCAAATTTCCTGAAAGGAGGAAACGGAATTCAAATCCTGATAGACCAAGCCGTAAGTAAACTCCTTTACTCTATATAGTTTTGACTCGCCAATGATTTTCTTTTCGTTTTGGGTATAGTCCACCAGTACGGGAACATTCTTGCAGTCAACATTCACCAAATTCAGTTGCGAAAAAGTATTCCCTACTACACTAACCTTGACGCCTGCTTCGGAAACATTCTCCCACAGAGAGTTCTCCACATGGAGACGGTCTGCCAAGTTCTCTACCATTTCAAAAGCTACGGGAGTATTCTTCACATGCATGTTGACAATGGCAAAACCTACCTCCTTTGAATAGACAGCCGCTTTTTTCTGTCCCTCAAAGTAGGTGTCAACCATCATCATGGGCCATCCAGGAGAAGTCCTTGAAGAAATGATACCATATTCACCACCATAAAATCTGACGTCTTCTAACTCATTACCCACATCATAGATACCTGCCTTTCCATCCCCTATCCTAATATCACAATGATTGATGAATCCATGCTGGGCAAAATGAGCACGGATGGCAATGGCTTGTGGATTACCTTTTGCAATGTGGAAATCCACATTGGACACTGCACTGTAAAAAGTACCGGCATTGGCGTCTGAAGGTTCACGCCCCTCCTGCGCCAGTCCACCGGTGAACCATACCATATAGTTCCGGGTAGTTTGAAAACCAGGAGTACCGGCTCCTAAATATATCACCGGACGTTTTTTCCCATATCCAATCAAACGGACAGAGGAGGGTATCTGTACTGTTCTGCTGATACGGTATTTACCTTCAGGCAAAAACAGTATCCCAAAGTTCTTTTCACGCTTTACCCTATTGATGGCCTCCTGAAGTGCATCGGTCACATCCGACTTTCCATCCGCCTTAAAGCCATAGTTCTCCGGAGTGAAATAAAATGCCTCCGGATCATCCGGTCGTTGGGTATAAACAGAATGACCACTTGCTGCCCAACCTACCGGTATGCTACTGGCAATCAAACAGATTGCCAACAGAAATCTGATTGTCTGGAAATATTTCATCGTCTTTGCTATTTAATACGCACACCAAAGAATTTAGAACGGCCCGTAATGAACAATGTATTGCCATCCTTACCGCCGAACCGTAATGTAGAAGGACGTTCAGGAACATGAATCATTCCTTTCTTCTTGCCTTCCTCATCAAAAATATAAATTTCCCCATCCGCCACATAGAGGTTTCCTTCCTTATCTACCGCCGAGCCAAATTCCCCCTGCTCCACAAAGTACTTCAGGTTGGAAAGTGTACCGTCATTGGCAACATCTATCTTCACCATTCTGCGGTCATACTCATCGGATGTATAGAAAGGTTTACCGGGGTAAGCCTCCAGCAAAGAAGAGCTACGTGACAAATCGAAGTAATGAGGTATGATGGTTTTACCATCCGGTGCTAAGAAACACAACTCGGGTACATATACAGATACTTCATTAAAATCATGGAAGTCTCTCCAACGGTTGGAAGGATACAACGCCTTATAGACATTCTTTACTTGTCCCATCGGGACAAGTGGCAGCAATTTGATAGTTTCTTCCGGATTTTCAGGGTCAATGGAATAGACTTTCATGGTATAAGCAGAATTGCCATATCCACTGAACGAGGTACCTTTAGTATCAGGCATTACCGGCATCTGTTCAGGTTTCCCATCAATCAGATAGTTTGGCTGAGCATCATAACGGAACAAAACCAAAAGATTGTCTTCAGAATCAACTGCCAGATTGGAGGGTTTCCATGGAAAATCGGCCAACAATGACAAACTGTTCGTCTCTACAGACCACTTAAAAATACGACGCATCCGGTGGTCACAGAAATAAATATTTCCTTTACTGTCACTTGCAATACCTTCGGCAAATTCAAAATCGGAAGCCAATCGGTTCACTTTACCTATCTCATTGTCCAACGGCTGCTTGTGCGGCTCCTTGCCGGTCACAATCAAGCGGGAAAGTTCCCACGGACGGATATCAATATCCTTGTTCACATCAAAAACTGCAATATTATTGGTATATTTTATCTGAGAATAGTTATGCAAGTTCAAGAATGCAATATTTTCACAATTACGAATGCGAACAGAACTGTGGTAAGGTTCATTGATACGGATTACACGAAACATATACAAGTTTGCAAATGTCATATCTTTACAGTCATCCATCTCGATAGGTTGGCATTGTATGCTTTCCACAGACTCTTCTTCGGTCTGCATGCAATAAACTTTCCAATTTGCCACTTTATTGAAACGTACTTCATTCCTTACATGATGTTCGATGGACATGGCATAGATACGTCCAGGAGTGGACGTGTTCTGCGCATAGAACCCACTGGTGGCATATGTGCTTGCTGTCCAGATGTCTTTAAAAGTTCCACCGCCATTGTTGGTGACCCACAGACTCCAGTACTGATTGTCCCATGCAAAATCCATACCGGATTCCCTAACCGGATTGTCCGGTGTACTAACACGTGCAGGACGTCCCCACCAACCTCTCGGAGCCTCTACCCCAGGTTTGGGTTTCCACATGCCTCCATGTCCGCCTACAAACTTCACATCGTTGATATATGAATCTGCATTTGCCATCCACTTCACACCTACAGCGCGATAGTTATAGCCACCGGTATTGATGCCAATGCCCGTCAGCATATTCGCACCGCCTTCCGAAGATTCCACCATCGCTTTCGGACCGCCAAAGCCGCTAAACGCAGCAGTACTTTCACTCAGCCGGAATTGCGTGCCAAAAGGATGCAAACCTATTAACTTGGTATTGGGTTTCATCTTCAATGTTTCGGTGATACGATACCAACCCTGCGGTACATAGATATGATCATACTTATTGATGGCCTCTTGGATAACTTTCGTATCATCCGTCTCTCCGTCTCCCTTTGCTCCCAGTTCACGAAGGTTGACCCATGTTGCCATTGCAGGCAAAGCAGGGATGTCCATCAGTTGGGCTGCCGGCATCTTCTGCATTGGCTCAACATCGACCAATGTTTCATATTCCGGCATGTCCAGCATATTGTCCATCTGTAAACCGTGGTCGTATGATTTCACTTTATAGATTTTATGAGAGACATTTGTGACTGTATTACTTCGGGTATATTTTGCCAATGCCGGCACATTCTTGCAATATACATTGCGGAAAGTAATCTGATTGTTGCTGTTGTTCTCGTTGGTGATTACCACCGCCGGACCGCTTACGTTCTCAAAACAGCTGTTTTCCAGAAACAATTTGTCGCAATAATTAGGATCAATGTCAAATACAGTCGGCACATTCTTGGCATACAGATTCACCATTGCCAAACCGGATTCCTGACAACGAAGTGCTGCTATACGTTGTCCCTCAAAATAAGAATCAACCATCATTACCGGCCATCCCGGAGAAGATTTAGTGGTATAGATACCATAATCGCCTCCATAGAAAGCCACATTTTCCATTTCATTACCGACATCGAACAATCCGGCTTTGCCCTTACCTATGTATACTGCAATGTAACTAATAAAACAATGTTGTGCATAATGGGTACGCAACGCAACAGCATGCGGATTGCCGTCTTCTATCCGAAGATTAATATTGGACATCGCGCTATAAAATGTACCAGCATTGGCATCACGGGGAGCTGCTCCTTCTTCTACCACTCCACCGGTAAACCAAAACATATATTTCGCTTTTCCCTTATCCGCAGAGGCTTCTTCTTGAAATCCCGGCGAATTCTTGGCAAGAATAAATTCCGGACGTTTTTCCCCATACCCAATCAGGCGAATGGCACCGGGTATATAGATAGTCTTACTGATTTTATATTTTCCTTCGGGAATAAAAAGAATACCAAAGTTCTTTTCCTTCTTCACTTGATTAATCGCTGCCTGCAAAGCATCCGATACATCCATCTTGCCATCTGCCTTTATCGGATAGTTCTCGGGGGTAAAATAAAATGCTTCGGGATCATTGGGTTTCAAAGGATAGATAGAGTTCAGTTCTACCGCATAAAGTTGCCCACAAAATGCTACCAATAACAGCATCCACAAAAGGTTTCTCAGCTTTTTCATAATAAAACTATTATCAAATTAATTATTACAATAAAGGCGCTCTGTTCTTCCAACGGACAGAACGCCTTCTTTTATTAAAACATAAAAAATTCAGCTAAAGCAAACATACGAATTTTATTAATACGTCCACCTTTCTTTAGAAAGGTATAGCAACCAACGCGCTATAATTATAACGTATTGTACCGACATTCGGAATATCTGCTTTCGCGCCAATACGGAAGTAGTAGTTCTTACCAGTATATTTGAAAGAACTCTGGTTGGCAGCGATATCAATTGTCAGCGTATAAGTCTGAGACGAATCTATATCAACCGGAATGCCAAAATCCACCTTATCGGTACCACCGCTCAATCTAAACTTTACAGAATTGCCTACCCACATATCCGAGAAAGCAAATAACTGGAGAGAAGCGAGTTTCTCATCACCCTTTCCGCCTTCCAATGAAAAAGTGGCAACAATCTGATTACCATTCTTCTCAATTTTCGGATTCTTGATGCGAATATAAGGAGTCACCTTGAAATCCTTGGTATTGTCACCCTTCTTCACTACTACATCTTTTTCTACAAAGGCATAGCAGTTGTTGTTTTCCATGCGAATGTCATACGTTGCGGCAAATACCAAATCATTGCGGTATTCGCCCGTATTCATAATTCTCCAGCTTTGGTCTTGCGGATTTTCGAATCCCAATTCCACGACTTTCAATTCACCTCCTTCCTGAACATCCATTCCGACCAGTTCACCGGTCTTGCCATCGATGATAGAACCGTGAATGGAAGCATTGGGGGCTTCGTAATTATCTATTTCACAAGATGTCAATGCAAACAAGCAGCATGAAATCAATAACAATATCTTCTTCATAATCTTCTAAGATTTTAGTATTAATAACCAGGGTTCTGAACTAAGCCATTTGTAGCTGTTCCGGGAATGCTCCGATAATAGGACTGAGCAGTAAAGGTGCGCCCGTTTTGTTTCTCATCGCCGTGAAAATTGGCACGAACAAAGATATACGAAGGCGTATCGGTGCGCAAATCAATCATCGGAACAAGAGCCGAACGCATACCGCTGTTATAGAATATGTGATTGTCGCGACGACGAACCATATCCCAAAAACGCTTTCCTTCAAATGCCAATTCCACACGACGTTCCTTCAACACATTTTCCAAAGTAAGCGGGATGTTGTCTTTGTGGGCGGCACGATGACGAAGTGCATTCAGCAAAGTGGCAGCCTTGGCACGATCGCCCTTGCCGCTTTCGATTACAGCTTCTGCGTAATCCAGATAGATTTCTGCCAGGCGGATGTCGATAAACGGAGTCGTCACAGAGTTATCACGGCTGGAGAGAGAAGAGAATTTCTCTTCTTCCATGTACTTGCGTACAGAAAAGCCGGTAGTAGTATAATTGCCGTTTTCCGAGTTACCAATATTACCAAAGCCCGAATAACCACTCGTACCTTCTGCACCGAAAGCAAAGTAGGTTTTTCCGTCTTTGCCTTGTGCTGCCAAGTTATTATAAACAGCGACCTCCCCGTCGGACTGAACCAGACCACCTTGCATGATGATGGGTACGCCTGCATACGTGGCTCCGGGAACAATGATACTGGCCTGCAAACGGGCATCTTTATTCAGGAACGGGTCAGACAAACTGCCATACCGTATGTAAGGGTCACTGGATTTTATATTACCCGGCAACTGAATATTGGGTACATTGGTTTCTTTACCATCCGTACGTGTTTTGATAGGAGCACTTTTGCCGGTACCGTCATCGGTATAGTCTTCAAACAAATCGACCAAGTCGAGCGTGGGACTGAAACGCCCGTAACGCAAAGCACCCGGATTCACCTGCGCCAGACTGTAGAACAAGGACCAACCATGGCCAGAACGATTGTTATTGACCGAACCGTCTACATAGCCGCGAGCCAACAATACTTCATCCACCGGTGTGGCCTGAATGAAAAGCTTTTGAAAGTTCTCGCAAGCTTCGGAAACAGTTGCCGGATTCGCTCCATATAAAGAACCTCCGTAGTTGCTCAGAATCTCTTCGGCAGCCTCAATACATTCGCCATAGAAATAATCAGCTTCGCTCTTGTCTATGCCGACCAGTTTTTGTGCAACCGCCTCGCCTGCCAGCGGAGCTTTGTCCCAGTATTTTGCCAAAGAAGCGGCAAACAAGGCTGTACGCGACTTCATACCCAATGCACCCCATTTCGTAAATCGGTAGCCATCGTGGCTTGTAGGAAGTTCATTGGCCACTTCACCAAATTCCTTGATAATGAACTTCCACGTATCCGCTTCCGTGCTACGGGGCACCTTCAATGCCTCCGGATTGCCCGGCACGTAGTCGCCATCCTGCACACGGTCGATGATAGGTACACCGCCATAACGCTTGGCCAAACCGAAATAGATATAAGCACGGGCAAAACGGGCCTCGGCAATCATGCGAGTGGCGTCTTCTTGGTTCAAGATGCCTTTCTCCAACGAAGATTTTACCGTTTCTATAAAAATATTTACCTGCCGGATGTCGCTGTAAGGCCAATAGTCAAAACCCTCTGTGATGTCACCTCCACCTTCGCTGCGTGCCGCTTCATCGGAGAGGAAAGCAATGTTAGAAGTGCCGTTCACACCGTCGTAGTTACGGGCATTGAACCCCGTATTTGGGCGGAAAGTAAAGTCTTCCATCGGTACTGTAGAATACACATTAGCCAGCAGAGCCTTCATTCCACCATCAGTTTCGGTCAGTCTGTCTCCCGACACCTTGTCGAGAGGTTCCAATTCCAAGAAACTATCACAACTTGAAAATCCTACAAAAGCACAAAGTGCCAAGGCGGATAATATGTTTTTTTTCATAACAATCTAAGCGTTAAAAATTAATATTCAAACCAATGTTATATGCTTTCATCAACGGATAGGCCAAGCTGGCACCCCAGTCGCGTTCTTCACGTTCGGGGTCTGCATCTTTCAGCAAGGAATTACAGAATGTCAAAAGGTTGAAACCATTTACAAAAACACGAAGGTTACTAATGCCCACCTTACGGGTAAGGTTCTTGGAAAGCGTGTAACCTAATTCCAAGCTCTTCAGACGCAAGTAAGTAGCATTCGGATTCCAGAAAGGAATGGCACCCACACCCCAGCTGTTACCATTGTCTTGCGTACCAGTAAAGTCACGACGCAAAGCGGGGAACTTACCCGATACCCACTGAGTGGAAGGGCTATAAGGGTCGTCGGTAACATTGGCTGTATGCCAACGGTCCATGTACTTCTTCATCAATGTGGGATTGGTTTTAGAACCATAACCGAATACGTCGTCGTTGGCATAGCCGATGACATAGCCGGCAGCACCTTGGAACAGCACATTCAAGTCGAAGTTTTTGTAAGTAAATCCTAAATTCAAGCCAAACTGATAAGGAGGATTGGCTCCGGCACGGCGCGATTCGGGTAACTGGTCTTCGTATGAAATCACCCCGTCACCATTACGGTCAACAATACGGAATGCACCGGGAAGCATCATAGAGTTACCATTGCTACCGCCATAAAGAGGAGCTGTTTCAAATTCGGAGATGGATTGGAACTGTCCGTCAGTCTTCTGAATCCACATACCGCCACCACTATGATTCCACATGCCACCGATAGTACGGTTTTCGTACCCATTCAGAAAACGGTCCATCGAACTCTGGTAAGGAGAGTGTTCCACTTTCAGGTATTTGTAGCGGGTAAACGAATAGTTGGCACTGATGTTATAACCCCAGTCCTTACCAATCTTGCCACGTGTACCGATTTCAATTTCCAAACCTCTGTTCTCTTCCGAATTGATGTTTTCATTAGGAAAGCTTGCACCGAAGGTATTGGGAATATTTTGAAGACGACTTGCCAACAAACCATCGTTGACACGGCGATAAATCTCAACCGTACCAAACAGTTTGCCGTCCCACAAGTCGAAATCCACACCAAGGTTGGTCGTCTTCGTCACCACCCATGACAGGTTGTCAAGAACAACTCCCGGAGCCACCATACCCATCGTCAGTTTATTGCCATCGAGCACATATCCTAGATTGCCTTGTGTGTATCCGGCTACATATTGGAAAGCGTTACCAGCATCATATCCGCTCTTGCCGTAAGAAGCACGAAGTTTCAAATTGGACACAAACGGCAACTTCCCCTTCATAAACTTTTCTTCCGAAATACGCCATCCGGCACTTACAGAGGGGAAGAAAGCCCAACGGTGTCCAGGTGCATAGCGATAAGAGCCGTCATAACGTCCGACAACTTCCAACAGATACTTACCCGCAAAGTCATAATTGGCACGTACCAAATATGCCGCCAGACGGGTTTCATTACGGTAACCACTGTTGGTTGCCGTGCTGGCATCGGCCTGATTCAATATGTCATTGCTGAAATAACCATCATACAAACGACGTCCGTACAATTCATCATAGCGACTACCTGACGCTTCGACAACTCCCGTGACATTTACATTATGCTTGCCAAAACTGTTCATGTAGTTCACCTGCGCACGTCCATAAAGTTTCTGGAAAATGCCCATGGTATTCTGATAACGGTTTTCACCGTAAGTTTTAGTGGGTTGATTGGTAAAGTAATCGTACAATTGATAAGACTTCTGCAACTCGGAGTTGTTGCGGTTGTTGCCATTGAAAGAACCCAGAACTCCGATACTCAAGCCATCTACGAAAGGTACTTTCCACGTCAAATCAACATCTGCCGAATAGTTCACACCCCGATTACGGCGGTAACCGTCTTTGTCGGGATTGACCAAAGCTGCCGCATTCTTACTTTCAGGAGCAATATCCGAATAGTGGTCAGTAGAACCAATGGCATAAGGACCTACTCCACGGTCGTTCACCAACAAGGTCTTGAATGTCCACATAAAGTCTTCTCTGGGGCGTTGTGTCTGATCCCAACGTCCGGCAACTTTTACATTCATGGTCAGTCCCTTGGTCAGTTCGGCTGTCAAATTGGAACGGAAGGTGAAACGTTCGTAATACTGAACGCCACTCTTCAGCAAACCATTATCCCGATTGTAGCCGGCACTAACGAAATACTTCACTTTGTCACTGCCACCGCGTACAGAAAGGGTATGACTGGTAGCAAAAGCCAACTTATTCATATACAGGTCAATCCAATCCCAGTCGCGATAACCGTCCACTCCATTCTTATATTTATCCAAAATGTCTTGTGAATAGACCTCGGCTTTCTTTCCGTTGCGGCTCATTTCGTTCTCCATCAGACGGAACGTGTAGGCATCTACCGTCTCTTCCATACCCGTGGCATGCTTCATTCCGAACAATCCGGAATAAGAGACACGTGTCTTTTCAGAAGCTCCCTGCTTCGTAGTGACGATGATTACACCGTTGGCCGAGTTCATACCGTAGATGGCCGCCGAAGCATCTTTCAGGATGGAGATATTCTCAATATCTTCTGAATTGAGCTGGGCAAATTCTTCGTATTCGCGCGTCACACCATCGATAACAATCAACGGATTGCCACCGCCACGAATGCTGATCATGTTGTCGAACGTACCCGGTTCACCGGTTTTCTGACGAATCATAAGTCCCGGCATCTTACCTTGAATATTATTGATAAGGTTTTCGCTTTTGGTAGTCTGAATTTTTTCCGAGGAAATGGCAGTCACTGCACCCGTCAATGATTGTTTCTTCTGTACGCCATAACCAACTACCACTACTTCTTCCAGTACTTCTGCATCTTCTGCCAATACGATTTTGAAAGAAGTTTTGCCTCCGACACGGATTTCCTGAGTCTTATAGCCCACATAACTTACAACAAGGGTAGCATCCCGCTCCACATTATTCAACGTAAAATTTCCATCTACGTCGGTAATGACTCCGTTGCTGGTACCTTTCACTAAGATACTGGCACCGATAACCGGCTCACCGGTTGCATCGACCACAGCACCTTTCACCGTCGCAGCCTGCAAAGTCGTCTGTACTTCATCAGCTCCTATAGCTTTATCATAAAGGATTATATTACGGTCCAACACCTTATAGCCTATATTAGTCCCTTTGAATACATCGTTCAGAACCTTAAATATCGTTTTGTTATTTGCTCGGACCGATACACGACGTCTCACATCAATCTGCTTGTTGTTGTAGAAGAAAACGAATTCAGTACCCTGTTCCAATTCCGTCAGTACTTCATCAACGGTCTTGTCCTCAAGAGTAATGTTTACCATTGTTTTTTGAGCATAACCATCATTGGCCAAAGCCATACCAACCAAGCAAAACAGCATAAATAATGTGCATCTCATAGCAAGAGGAATTTTTTTCATGCATCTCATCAGGACACTTTTTTCCCTAAATGATTGGATACAATAGTGTTTTTTCATAATTTTGTATTGATTTCTAGTGAAAAAATAAAGTTACTTTATCTGTCGCCAAACAGATATTTAAAAGTTACTGTGTTTCATGCAGGAAAATGCGCCAACATTTTCCTGCATGTTTTTTTAAACGGACTTGTGCTTCATCATACTACTTTTTAAAGGGTTAATAAACTTCTATTACTTGTCTCTCGGCATTCACATCGCCATCCTCAACAAATCTGAAATGAATGTTCGAGGATATTCGGAAATGCTCCAATATACGTTCCAGACGTTGCTTAGTAAATGTAGCCGTAAAAGAACTCTGCTTCAATGAAGCCTTTTTCAGAATAAACTCCACATTGTATCTTTTACTCAGACTCTTCAATATTTCTTCAAATGGAGTGTTTCTGAAAATCAAGTATCCATCTTTCCAGCTTGTTTCCACGTCTACATTGGCTTTTTCCACAACGACCTTTTCCTGTACTATATCATAGACTACCTTTTGCCCCGGCTGCATCATCACGTCATTCCTCCCGCCATTATTTACATAGGAGAAACTGACTTTACCCGAAACCAAGGTGGTCTGTACCTTCTTGCTCTCTTTATAGGCCTCTATATTGAACTTCGTTCCATGTACCACTATCTTGGATTTGTTCAACGTACCGACGATGAACTTCTTTTCATCTTTTGCCACGGAAAAGAAGGCTTCACCCACTAACTTCACTTCCCTTTTATCATCGGCAAATTGGGAAGGATACCGCAACAATGACGATGAGTTCAAAACGACTTCCGTTCCATCCGGCAATTCAACAGAGGTAGTCATTCCCGGATTTGTCCTGACCTCCATCATCTGTATCTCTTGCCCATCTCTACTCCAATAAAGGATAGACCACGATATCACCAAAGGAATGAATAAAATGGCGGCCGCCCGTTGCATCCCTCTAAATAATACCTGATACCTATTGACTTTTTTCCGCTCCATCTTCCGATGTACATCCTCCAGAGCTTTCTTTACATCCAACCTGGATGAAATCTGCGCCATGTCCACTGCCAGACCGATTGTCTGAACCTGCCGGGCTATCCTGCTGTTCTCTTCGGATGCCTCCAACCATTCCTCTACCAGAATAGTTTCGTCCTCCGTCGTATCTCCTTCATAATACCTAAGAAGCAAATTTTCCATTCCCTCTCTTTTTACCATATTCTTTATTGCTAGCTTTAACTATAAGACTAACGAGCAAGAAGAACTCCTAAATAAAAAGCTAAAAATATTTATATACTTAGAGTATAATAAGAAAAAAAACTATTTTTGCCCAACAATAATGAACTACCACCATGAAAAATACACCATCAGAAGATACATCTTTATTATTTGCCATGCAGAGAGGAGACAGAAATGCTTTTGATATGTTATTTCAGAAATATTACTCTGTACTCTGCACTTATTGCTATCGTTTCGTCCGGTTGGAAGATGCAGAAGAGATTGTCCAAGATGTCATGCTATGGCTCTGGGAAAACCGTGAAAGACCCGTTATTGAATATTCGCTCAAGCAATATCTGTTCAAAGCCGTCTATAATCGTTCCATGACCCGGATTACCCAGAATGAAGTGAAACAACGCGCAGACGCAGCTTACTATGAACGAATGGTCACCATGCTGCAAGAGGTAGATATCTATCAAATCAACGAATTAAGTAAACATATACAAAGGGCTATCAACGAACTGCCACCTACTTATAGAGAAGCTTTCATCATGCATCGTTTCCAGAATCTGAGTTATAAGGAAGCTGCTGAGCTGCTCAATGTTTCTCCTAAAACCGTAGACTACCGCATCCAGCAGGCTTTAAAGATATTAAGAGTTAAGCTGAAAGATTACTTGCCACTGATGTTGATACACCTGCTTACTTCGCATTAGTGCCGTCCCCAAGCGAAATACCCCCATACCTTGCAGACTACATATAAGGACTCATCCCTAAAGAGTATAGGACTGAATGATCAAAACACCCGGATGTATTGCCCTAAAACATCCGGGTGTTTTAATGGAAAAAATACGGATGTTGTAACCTTTCAGTATACGAGTCAAACAGGTTCAGTCCTGACAAGAAATACAATGAGTCCCTATACATTCCATGTTCATTAATTATTCTAAAAAAGGTTAGGGAAAAGCCCGGCTCGCCGGTCATATAAGAAAAAAGCAACAAAATTATTATCATAACCTCAAAATGCACAGAATGAAAAAATTGATTACCCTATTGCCAGTACTTGTGTATGCCCTCCATACACAAGCACAATTTTCAGTGACAGCCCATCAGGAAGGATGGGACAATATTCCTCCGCAAGCACAAAAGCCGGGCTTTTTCTTCCAGCAATCCGTATTTGCCAATATGGACGGAGATGAAGCCCTCGAAGAAGTAATGCTTTTCGGACGGGACAACGGACACTATCCCACTTTCGACCTATTCAAAGCATACTATGTAATCGTCGATAACTATACTAAGGAAATCCAATATATCTCCGACGAGATTTATGTCACCGACAAGTACAATCTCCTTGTAGAAGACCGCAACAATGACGGTATCTCCGAACTCTACATATCCTACTTCAAAGACGGAAAGTTCAGTGTAGACGAACAAGACTACAATCTGCGCGCAACACGCTGCTATGACCGTATAGAATGGAACCCAACTGGCAAAAACTTTAAATCTTCCGGAAAATGAGAACAAGACTGACACTTATCCTGGTGCTCCTTATTTATATAGGGATTGCCACGCACACGCACGCACAGCAAAAAAAAATAATCAAAACCATGATGATAGCCGGTCAAGACGGCAGCCATTACTGGCAAGGCGCCTGCGAAGCCATGAAGCAGATATTGGAAAACAGCGGAATGTTCAAAGTGGACTTCGCCTTTACACCCGACTTTGGTGGAGACATCGCTACCTTCAAACCCGATTTCCACCAATATGATTTAATCGTCATCAACTACGGCGGAGCTACATGGACAGAGTCCGTACGCAAGAAATTCGAGAAATACGTTGCCGATGGAGGTGGTGTTGTAGTGATACATTCTTCCGTCGTCCCGATGACCGACTGGAAAGAATACAACGAGATAATAGGCATGGGAGCTTGGGACGGACGAAACGAAAAAGACGGTCCTTATCTGTACTGGAAAGACGGGCAGTACGTCTATGACTACTCTCCGGGGTATGCCGGCTACCACGGATTGCAGCACGAAACCGTCATAGAACACCGCGCTCCCCATCATCCTATCCTGCAGGGATTGCCACCTCAATGGAAACACTTCAAGGACGAAATATATACCCGCCTTCGCGGTCCGGTAAGGAACATGGAAATATTGGCCACCGCCTACGAACGCGGACGCCATGAACCACTGATGTGGACAGTAAGCTATGGAAAGGGCCGCATATTCGTCGACCTCCTGGGACACTGCGGCAACGACCCGAACATGATTTACTCCATGCGCTGCACCGGTTTCCAGGTGACCTTACTCCGGGGATGCGAATGGGCTGCCACCGGTGCCGTTACCCAAGAAGTTCCGGCAGATTTCCCGCTGAAAGATACTTATACATTACGTCCAAAGTTCAAGGCTCCTTTTCATGCTTACCCTGAAACCAAACACTGAATACCATGAAATACATCATTCGAACACTGTTGCTAGCATGCTGTTACATGCATGCACAAGCACAAGTTCCGTGGAAACCCGATACGGAACTGGAGAAACAATTACAGCAAAGCAATCATGTACACCGTATAATGAAAGCCAACCCAGCACACGCCGGACTGACGCGCTGGGAAAAGAAAGAGGTCTTGAAAAGCAGGGTACTCCCTCTTGCAGAAGATTTCGGTTCTTTGCGCCACACCGGACCCGGAACCATACATATAGACCAGAAAGTTACTGTTTCGGGTAAAGGGAGTATACGCCTGGACACTCCTGCCTCCCTGGGCAAGAAGAATCCAACGAACCGGAATTACGCCACTCCGGAGATTATCCGTCCCCTCGACCGGGAAGACTTGCGGGAATACAACCGCTTTTCCGTTTGGGTATACGTGGATGCACCGGGCGTTTATCTGACCTTTGCCGGATCCACCCTATATAATGAAGGAGAAAAAATCATGCCGACTCCCGGACGCTTCGAAGGACAACACTTTGAAACAGTCTATCCTAACAAATGGCAGCACATCATATGGGAGATACCGGACCTATACCGTGACTGTGTCACCGGCTTTTCGGTAAACATCATGCTGGCAGGTGCTCCTGCAGGAGCCAGCGAACGCATGAGCCTATACATAGACGACATGCGCATCGAAAAGGTAGAAGCGGAAAACAGCCGGGGATTCGACCTGCGAAAAGATGCAATGGCCTACTGCCACAGCGGATACAAGCCAGGAGCACGCAAGCAGGCTTTGGTACAGAACGTGAAGGAAAAAACTTTCTACCTGCACGATGCCGCCACGGGGCAAATTGTTTATCAAGCTATGGGCAGCCCTCTGAATCAAGACAAGAAGCAGGACAAAGGATTTCTGGTACTGGACTTCAGTAGTTTCAATACACCCGGGCAATATTACCTTTCCATTGGCGACGTGCAATCAAAACCTTTCCCTATCGGAAATGATGCCTACCTATCCACTGCTTGGCACACGCTAAACTTCTTCTTTTCCGAACGTTGCGGTTTCGACCAGCCCAGCATTCATCAGGAATGCCATCAGGATGTATTCGCCTATCACCCCGACGGGCGAAGCATGAGCATTGCCGGAGGATGGCACGATGCTGCTGACTTGACCCAAGGAACGGGAAACACAGCCGAATCGTGCATCGCCCTCCTCGAAATGGCCGGCGCCGTACAAGGCAAAGACAGCATCTTCTACGAACGCTTACTGGAAGAGGCACGTTGGGGAGTGAACTGGATTCTGCGTACCCGCTTCGGCGACGGTTACCGACTGAGCGGACTGATTATCGGCATTTGGACAAAGAATATCCGTGGAGACAAAGACGACATGCAGACAGAAGCGCGAAAGACGCCTACGGACAATCTGAAAGCCGCTTCTAGTTGCGCACTCGCCGCTCCCCATTTTGAAAAGAAGGATCCGGTATTTGCACGGTGGTGCCGGAACAGTGCAATTGAGGACTTCCAATTCGCTATCGACCTGCTGGACACGGAAAGAACAGAAAAGAACGAAACCGAGCTCTGTGCCCTGACCACCGTCACAGCCATGCGTTTATACCGCCTTACACGAGATACTTACTATCTGGATTGGGCGACCCGACTAGCACGTACCGTCATGGCCGGCCAACAGCTGGAAAAGCGCACCGACTGGAAAATCCCCCTGCGAGGCTTCTTCTATGAATCTTCCCAAAAGAAACGCATTCTGGCTTATTATCATCAAAGCCAAGAACACTTGATGGTAGAAGGACTCTCAATGCTACTGACAGAGGCCCCCACCCATCCGGACGCCCCGTTGTGGCAGACATCTTGTGAAGCCTATGCCGACTATCTACGCAGGATTTCACAACTGATTGAACCTTATGGTATACTGCCAAGCGCTGTATATGAAGTGGATAATACCAATTATAAAAATCTGTACCACGAAGGCGAGCAGGTAGGGCTTCCCAGCTTGGAAGAATACAATGCACAAGTGCGCAACGGTATCCCTCTCTCACAGAATTTCTACCTGCGCCGTTTCCCCGTTGCCTACCAGTTCAGGGGATTCCACGCTGTTGTCATGGGCAAAGCCAAGGCTGCCTTTATCCTTGCACGCCTATTCAATGATAAAGTACTAAGGGATATTGCAACCCGCCAGATAGAGTACATATTGGGCTACAACTCTTTTGCCATGAGTACCGTTTATGGAGACGGATATGACTACCCGCCACTGTACGGAGCCTATGCCGGGGATGTAGTGGGAGCCGTGCCCGTAGGAATCGAAACATTCGAAAATGATGACGAACCCTATTTCCCTATGCAGAACAACTGTACCTATAAGGAAATTTGGACGCACACCACCGCACGCCTGATGTGGTGCGTAGCAGAACTGTTCAAATAATCAACTTATCATTCATTCCACAAATCAGGATATCGCCCCATGTCCATGAGCATTTTCCGGGATATTCAGTAAATGCCCCAAAAAAATAATCAATGGCATGTGTAAATGGCTATTTGTTCGTTTCACATGCCATTTTCATTATCCTTTCTTCCTTGGATGTTCCAAATAGCTCCGTATGGGCATGAGATTTCGGGAGTCCCCATAGGCTGCTCCATTTTAGAATATAACTTCATGTCACGCAGCTTTAGCCTGTCTGTTTTTGATTTTCTCCGTCATCAATACGGCGCTCGATGTATGTATCCCGAAAAATATCCATAGGATTTCCGTTTTCCTGTTCCGTGCCTTGACCTTTGTCAGGGAGTAATGCTGCTGGTGTGTACCGAAGCTTCCGGCCAGACGTGTTACACGCTCCCGGCTGAGATGAGAACGTAGTATCTGCCGCAACTGCTCATCCTTTGCCGCAAGATAGGACGGACATAATTCCGGTCTATGCTGACTATGCGGTCACATATATTCTTTCCACTGTCAAAAAACTGTTTCTGCTGTACGAACACCTTGCGTATGACAGAGAGGCGTCGTTGGTTATCAGGAGTATGCATGAGCCGCTACCCATGGGGGAATTCAGCTCATCTGTCTGTCAAAGAAGCTTTCCAAGCAGGTTTATACCGGTGAGATATGTGACTTTCGTAACAGGTGATATCGGTCAGACATACATACAGATTGCCCAGATAAGGACCCCAATGTTTGGCAAGCACAACCTGAAGGGAATCAACATCCAGTTTACCGGCAAGTTCCTGACGGATGGCACTTACAATCTTATAATTGATTATCAGACGGGAAAGAGCAATCAGAATACCGCAGAACAGTTAGAAGTGGATATTCCCGTTGAAATGTTCCGCCAGGTGGCGGTTTGACAATCCGGTATAAGATTTCAGGACCATCAGAGCTATTTTGCCACTAGCAGAAAAAATAGCTTTTCCTACCCAAAGGGGAATCTTTAATACCCATCTCTTTGGCAAGGAATGAAAATGGGAAAAGTGAGTGAAGACGACCTAATTCACTGCATGCAAAACTTTTCTGATAGTTTTGCAGAATATCAAACTCTGTAAAGCCTAACGTAGGCTGAATCTCAATTATATTTCGTATCTTAACCATATCCACTGAAAAAGAATTTCCCCCGTTTGGGCTGCCAAACCTGAAATTTTGGGGAATACCCAAAGATACAAAAGAGCCAACTAACTCGCAATGGATTAGTTGGCTAATTTTATAACATTTTCTGAGTATCCCTACTTATAGCCCATCACCTTATCACTTCATCGCATACCGCATCCTGGAAAGCACGCGCCTTAGCTCCCGAAAGAACATTTTGATTCATAATGGCAAAAGCAACCTCATGCCCATTTGCCATACGCAAATAACCCGCCAGACAATTAATAGCCGTAAAGGAGCCTGTTTTGGCATGTACGTTTTTATAAGAAGGAGTTCCGCGTTTCATACGATACTTTAATGTCCCATCTACTCCACCAATAGGCAAGGCCTTATATAATTTCTGAAAAACATCCGTACGGGAATAGGCAAACTTCAAGAAAGAAACCAGCAGATCCGGAGAAATATAGTTATAGTTAGAAAGTCCGCAACCATCTGCCAGATTGTAGCGGGCAACATTTTCACCCAAAGCCTTTACTTGTTTACGGATAGCAGAAAGTCCGTCTTCATCCGAAATCCTCTTTTTTCCGGTGCTTTGTGCACCCAGGCGACAAAGCAAAGCCTGCGCATTCAGATTATCACTTTCTTTCATTATCTGATTGACAACATCCTGGGTAGAGGTTTCAAACAAGGCCATTTGTACCGAAGTACTATCTTTCAACAATTCATTAAAAGAATAGTCGTCAGGACAACTGATACCTTTTGCCCGCAAACGCTCAAGAAAGGTATGCATAAAGAAATCCTGAGAGGAATAGATATTAACCGTACCTATCCGCTTACTTTCCACATTTCCTTTTACAACTACGTTGTTACCATTCTGTAGCCAATCCCGGGAAACCCCGAAACGCCCGGCAGCAGGAGTACGGGATTTGGTTTCATTCGTTACGGTATAATAAGAAGAGACAGGAACACAATCGAGACTTGCCAAGTACCCCCTTTCGCCGGGAGAAGCCGTAACAGTGACCAGACCTTTATTCAGCATCAATGGCGAAAGATAAGGTTGATAGGAGGCAGGTGTATCATCCCAAGCCCAACCGCTTCCCCAATAAATGGAGTCTTTCATAGAAACATCTCCATATACATGGCCCGATATCACCGAGAATGGGAAACGACTTACCGCATTTACCAATGAATCCAGAGCTTCATCATCAAATTCAGGATCATATCCACCCACAACATACAAATCACCTTTCAGCGTATCTTGTTCAATCACGCCCTGATACCATACTTCTGTTTTAAAAGGATCATCCGCATCCGGATGGGCAAGGGCGGTAATAGTAGTCAGCAGTTTCATAGTAGAAGCCGGACGAGAGAGCTTATCCGCCTGATAAGTGTATAAAAACTTCCCGTCAGTCAGGTCGTATATGGATATGCCAACGTTGGAGCCGACAGGAAGTTGATATTTAATCAAGGTATCCAGACGGGAAGAGAGGCCCTTAGCAGCCGTATTTTGTCCCCATACGGTTACAGGAATAAACAAGAGGGAAAGAACAAGAGACAACAGATATTTTTTCATGCTAATTTAGTTACTGACACTTATCACACTTCTACCGGACGGAATTCCGCAACCGGTTTTTCAAATTTTCCTCCACAGGCATGGCAGACATATTCCCAATGATTGTTCCCCGGAGGAGTTGCTGCTAATAAAGAAACAATAGCCGACATAATGGCTCTCACCCGATGCTCTTTCTTCAACACAAATTTAATATCAGATGAACCGCAAAAAGGGCAATATTTCAATTGTTCCGGAATCATTTGGTTTTGCTCCAACAGGCGAACAGCAGCCTCGTAATCCGCTTCATCGACCAGTATATCTACTCCAGCAATGTTATTAATATATCCACGCAGCAACGTGGACATATTCTCATTATGAAGAAGAGAAGAAATACCTTCATTCTCTAACGCTCCTTGAATGATGTGTGCCTGGGCTGCATCATTACAAGTCATCAATTTTACAGTTTTCATTGTTCTAATCTTTAAGTTGGCAAGGAAACATATATCCATCGCCTTTAAGTCCTGAAAGGACGCAATCAGATATATCTCAATTTCGTCCTTTCAGGATTCAGGATGGACTCTTGTGTATAGAGCCTATGATATAAAAGTCTTGCAAGTTGTTTACAGCACTTTAGTACTACAACGCTTCTTTAAAAATCTCTGAAACCGTGGGATGCGGGAATACTATTTTCTTCCAGGCTTCGGTAGTCAGTTTCAGTTCGATAGCCATACCTGCCAGAGTGATAATTTCAGAAGCCGGATTACCCAGTATGTGTGCTCCTAATATGGTCTCATCATCTGCTATCAGAAGTTTACAAACGCCATTCACTCCTTCGTTCTCAGCAACAAAACGACCGGAGTAAGCCATCGGGAGTTTTACAACACGGTAATTAATACCTTTCATTTGCAGACTTTCTTCCGTCTGCCCTACTCCTGCAATCTCCGGATTGGTATATACCACCCCGGGAATAGCCCAATAGCTCATAGCATCCTTCTGGCCAAGTATGGTATGCACGGCTACTTCTGCCTCACGCACGGCTGTATGTGCCAGCAAAGAGAAACCCGTCAGATCACCACATACATATATGCCCGGAACAGAGGCCTGCATACATTCGTTCACACAGATATTTCCCCGTTCAGTCCTTCGTAAATCCAGGTTTTCGAGCCCGAATCCTTTTATCACCGGACGACGGCCTACGCTCATCAATAATCTATCAGCCAATACAGCACCTGCACCTTCCGCATTCTCATAACTCACCTGTACCTGTGGTTTCCCATCATCGGAAGAAGCCTCAGCAATAGATATCACTTTTGTACTAAGCATAAACTTAATTCCACGTTTGGCATACTCTGCACGCAGCATAGCAGAAAGTTCCTTATCCATGCCGCCCAGAATTTCATCAAGCATCTCTATCACAGTGACCTGTACACCCAGACTATTGAAGAAAGAAGCAAACTCGATGCCAATCACTCCACCACCGATAATGGCAAGTGATGCGGGAAGCTCCTTATTATCCAAAGCGTCGCGATGCGTCCAGAAAGGTACGGTATCCACACCGGAAATAGGCGGAACGAAGGTTTCCGAACCCGTACAAAGAATCAGGTTTTCACATTCATAAGTTTCGCCACCACACTCCACGGTATTCTTGTCAATGATGGTAGCCTCTCCCTGCACGATATTTACACCATGTGCCGTCAGTTTGCCTTTAACGCCCAGCACCAGCTTGCGCACTACCTTCTGTTTGCGGGCAATAATCTTCGGCAAGTCAAATGAGACTTCGGAGACATGCACTGCATATTTGGAAGCATAACGCGCGGAATCATACGTCTTTGCCGAATACAACAAAGTCTTAGTAGGGATACAACCTTCATTGAGGCAGACTCCACCCAAATTTTGTTTCTCGAACAACACTACACTCAATCCGGCTTTTCCGGCTGTTTCGGCAGCAGTATATCCAGCAGGACCTCCACCGATAATGGCAACTTGGTATTTCATAGTCTTATTTATTAGTATACTTGTAAACTGCCTGCAAGTTAATAAAAACCTCTCTTATCTGCACAAAACAATTATCCTTTCTTTGTCTTTTTCACCGTACGCTTCATCTTTAAGGCATATAAATTCAGCTCTATCGAAGATTCGGTTTCTGTTGTATCTCCTTTCTCTTCTACAGACAATAATTCGTGAAGTAACTCACTGCTGCGTTGAGTCAATGTTTTCTGTTTACCTTCATCTGTTTCTGTTGACAAGATATTTAGATTGCGGGAGAGTTCTCTTAAATGGGCAAAAGATTCTATAATGGCAAGAGTCGTAGCCGTAGCCCGGGGGACTTTTCAAAACGGTAGCAAGCATATAAAGCCCTTTTTCAGTGAAAGCTTTAGGCTCCATTGTAGCATGCTTTAATGTTTTGAACCGGTCGAAATTTTCGACCAGTTCCTGTTTTTCAGACACTTGTAAAGAGACAAGATATCCTTCCGGGAACTTATCCGGATTATTTCTCACCGCTTCATTCACCCTTTTCGTTTCTACTCCGTACAGTATTGCCACATCTCTATCCAACAGGACTTTTTGCCCTCTCAGTTCTATTAGACATGCTTCTATTTCCTGTTCCCTGATGACTTGTAATTTGTTTTCCATACTTTATATGTATTTTGTTGATTTAAAGACCTACAAGGTACAACTAATATTCTACAAAAAGTATCACCCCCTATCTTTTTCTTGCTAAAAAAACATACCTTTGTTTGCAGTATTTTCCAATAAAATACGTCTATAAACAAAAGCTATTTAAACTAACGAAACTAAAGATACATGAAACGAACGAACGTACTCCAAGCGCTAATATTCTCCATTGTCATCCTTTTCGGCGGAACAGCCTGTGATAATGCAAATGATGAACGTTTCTCTTCTACAGAAGAATTTACTGTCGAAGGCGATGCAAGCTCCATAGAGATCCCGATGACCAGAACCAACTGGATTGTGGCTTCCGTTATGTATCCGGATGGAGGCATCATGACAGATGAGAATGGGTATCCCTTAAAACTGGAGGGTATGGGCACCGTACGCTTCCATTGGGGCAGCATCACCCGCGACAAGGCAAAATCCCTGACTATACAACTGAATGATAACTTTGCAGGGGAAGAGCGCAGATTGATTCTCAAACTGAGTACCGAACAAGGACTTTACTCAGAACAAATATTCATCCAGCAGAAGATATGCACCAATTACTATCAGATAGAATCCATCACTTACTCCCTGGATGAATTTGATGGAGTAAGAGAAGCCGGAACAAAGCCTTGGGGAATCACCTGGATAGACAGAACCGGTAGCGGAGAAGAAATAAAGAAGACTTCCTTTTTCCCCTTCTACAATGCTTTTACTGAATATTACTTCGATACCTATACCGGCGAATATCCCAAGGAATGGATGAATCCCGAAGGAGAAAGCCGCTATGTGGATATGCCGGGAAACATTGTAGACGGACAAATTATCTTCGAGCAAGAAAAGCAGAAATACACCGACAGAGGAATGTACAGAGGTGAATTAAAAGATATTAGTTTCGAGATGGACATGGTCGGCATGAAGCAAAACAGATATCAGGCTGACATCTATTATAAAGCCTTGCAAGTTAGTTACACTATGACCTTGTCAAGGCCCGGCAGCGACACAAAGAAAATCATTACAGGGAAACTGCTAAAGAATTACCCTTATGATTGTTCTCCTATACGCCATGAGGTCAGCGACCTGCCGCCGGAAGACGCATAGACGGTAAGTTTTCAACAATCTCCTCCCGGCTCACGGCAGGAGGTTGTTTCTCCGCTAACTTGCGACACACCAATGTACCTATTTTCAAAGCATCTTCTTCTGATGTAAAAGCTGTCTTCTCACCTATGGCAGGTATATAAGGCTGATAAATCAGTGTATCTGCCCCGTAAACCACCACATATCCATATCCCCCTTCCACTTGCATGGAACGGCAGGATAACTTTTCTCCGGCGGCATTCGTACGCCCGGAACAATAAGAAAGGCATACTGCCACAAGGGACAGTACACCTATCTTCACAATAAACATCAGCTTCATAAATCTTTATATAGAAAAAGCACTAATCAACATCTTCCTGCTCATAAGGCAAGAGCTCATAGACATCATCAAAATAACTGGTTCCCGAAGATCCCGACAGTACAAAACCCCGCTTACCTGTGGAGAAAGACACCGCATAAGAACGTGATGAACCTCCGGAACTGACATTATGCACATTCGTCATCGGCGTATAGTCATCATCAGAATCACCATACCACAAATCCTCTTCAGGATCATATACCCAATAATCACTGGTCACCCCACTACGGGTTCCTGTTGCGATATATCCCCTACCGTCTATGACGAAAGATACGGTACCCGCACGGGTAATGGCATAATCGTCGTCATAATCTTCATCACTATCATTATTGGCAATGTCACGCAACTGTTTCCAATCGTTACCGTCGAACTTCCACAAATCGTCTACCAGAGTACCATTGTTATCCCCACAACAAATGTAAGCCACATCATCTATAACGAAAGCTGTACCGTACTGACGTTTATATCCACCAAATCCACTCACGATTGTCCATTGCTGTCCGGTAGCGGCATTAGGGTCGAAACGATAGAAGTCCTTCAAGTAGTTGTCATTATACCCCGTACCCACATAGCCATATCCACCGATGGAAAAAGCCAGCGCACCATAGCGCGCACCTCCGCCAAAGTCATCTTTCCGTGTCCAGCTGTCTGTATTGGGATCATACTCCCAAGTATCCGCCAGGTTCGTAGACTCATTTTTCTGGACACCGGTGGTAATGTAGCCTTTTCCATTTAGAGCAAACGCAGTTGCACTGTGGCGACCTTGCGCCTCATCGGGCATATCAGCGCATTGTGTCCAATAATCATTGTTGATGTCGTACACCCAAAGGTCCTTCAGGTATGTCTTGTTTGTCCCACGGAAACCGCAGCACAGATAGCCTTTATTATCGATGGTGAAACTACTGGCTTGTCCCCGTGCAACCCCGTCCAGGTCCGACCTTCTCATCCATACACCCTGGGTGTATTCATCGTCGTCCGTACAACTGCCGGCCAGGCATCCAACCGCCAGCAGCATCATTCCAAATAATAGTCGATTCATTTTTTCTTCAGAACTTGTTTTAATTACTATATTTTTGGTAGCAAAAGTAGGCGGCAAGTACTTCATCAGCAAATATAACCGACAAACAGCACTAATTTTTCGGTAAATAGCTTTACCGATAAAACCCGCCCGATAGCCGATTTTAATAGGAAGATATGGAAGATTTCATTTTCCTTTGCGAAAGAATTTAAGAGTTACAAGCTACGAGTGCCTTTCGGTATGATAGCGCAGCCACTTGTAGCTCGTAGCCTATAACTTGTAGCTCAAAAACACTATGAACAATGAAAAAGTTATTGTATAGCCTGATTATAATAATCGCCGCCATCTGTGCCTGCCAGGACGAAAACTCGGAACTGGGCAAAAGCCTGGTCGACAGTTCTTTTTACAATATATATGTAGACACTTGCACCGTGGATATCAGCACCATTCTTATGGACTCCATAGAAACCAGGGGAGACAGCATCTGCCAGCTGGGACATTACAAGGATCCGTCATGGGGCGAAGCCTCTGCCACCTACTATGCCGAATACTCCACAAACAGTTTCACTCCCAACGAGAACTACAGTTACAGCTTCGACTCACTCGTACTGCGGATGACACCCTCCGGCCACTTCTGGGGCGATACGCTGACACAGCAACGCATCTCCGTATACCGGCTGAAACAGCCTATTTATCTGGATGATGACGAAGATTTATACACCACCACCGCGTTGCCCACCGAGAGTACTCCCCTGCTCAGCTTTACCTTCACTCCACGCCCCGGACAAAAAAGAGAATTGGAGATACGTCTGCCCGACGAACTGGGTAAAGAACTGCTGACAGACCTCATAGCCGAAGAAGACTACTTCGACAGCCAGGATAAGTTCAAGGAAAAATTTCCCGGACTGGCCCTCGTGGCCGAAAGCAACGGAGGATGTATCATAGGCTTCCTGGTGAATGAATCATCCATGGCCATCACCCTGCATTATAAAGAGATAACCAGCCAGCGCACGGAAAAAGAACTGATATTCAGCGTAAATACAGATTATGCCTACACGGGTATTCGTCACGACCGAACAGGGACTTCCCTTGCCACTCTGGAAAGCGGAATAGAAAACCTTATCCACTCCTACGATCTGGACAAGCATGCGTATATGCAGGGACTAACCGGGCTCTACAACCAGATAGAGTTCCCCTATCTGAACAATTTACAGGATGCGGGAGAAATCGTCTCCATAGAAAGCGCCACCCTCTACCTTTATCCGCAGGCCGGAAGCTATAACAAGCTGAACCAGCTACCGGAAGATATCCGCCTCTACATCACGGACGAAAACAATGTGTTGGAAGACTATGTATATGGCAGCGACGGCGTAACGGTACAGACTGGCAATCTGAGTGTGGACGAGATGTTCGGGCGGGATACCTACTACTCTTTTAACGTGACCGAATTCATCCGCAACAACTTCGGCACATGGGGCATCAAACGACAGAAACTACTGCTGAGTCTGCCGGACAATGAAATGATAACGACCTTCAATCAGATAATCTTTGCCAACGACCCCGACCAGGAGAGACAATGCAAATTAGATATCAGATTTAAAATATACAACGAAAAATGAAACATCACCACCGAATTCCCCTTATGCTGTGCAGTTTATGTGCAACAAGCCTTTCTATCGTAGCCCAAAACACCACAAACCTGCCCACTTCCATGTATGGAATAGGTGAATTAAGTACCAGCGACGGCGGACGCTATGCCGGAATGGGCAATATCGGCATAGCCCTGAACAAGCCCGGCTTCCAGAACACTCTGAACCCGGCAGCCATCACCCGAATGGACAGCACCTGCTTTATATTTGATGTCGGTGCATCGGCTTCGTATGCCCGCTATTCTTTCCAGAACGATCACAGTTCCAGCTTTATGGGCAATCCCAACCGCTTCAGCATAGGCTTCCGTGTGTTGCCGCGCTGGTATGCCATGGTGGGTGCATCGCCTTACAGCAGTGTAGGATACGTCATCCAGACCGAAGAAGAGGTGGAAGGAATGCCCGGAAGCTATACTTATTCGTTATTTGAAGGATCGGGAGGCTTATACCGCTGTTATCTTACCAATGCCTTTGCACTGACCAAAAATCTGTCGGTAGGTGTGAATCTGGGCATCATACTGGGAACAGTTACTCAAAGTGAAACACAGGAGAGTGCCATTGTGGAATATGAATCTTCCAAACGTGCCTTTTACGCCGACTTCGGAGTACATTATGAATTCAATACTACCGGAAGGCAGAAGTGGGCGGCCGGGTTAGTATTTGCTCCCTCCCTTCAAATCAGCCACGACAATAATCTGACTTATAGTAATTCCTCTACCAGCGACAACCTTGACAAGAGTTACCATAGCCGGACGCAATACCTGCCCATGCACATTGGCAGCGGAGTGTCCATGACTACCGAACGTTGGGTGGTTACCGCCGACTACAATTATCTGGACTGGAGCCATAACACTTCCTCCTACACTTCCATGAAATATGAGAATCAGCACAAGATGAATATCGGGGGAATTTATACCACAAACCCACGCTATCCCCGGTCCACTGAACTAATGGGAGGGGTAGGTTTCAGCAATTCTTATATAAATCTGAGAGGTGGAAAAATGAAGTATCTGGAGATCAGTGCCGGGGCGAGTTTTCCCATTCGTTACTCTTATCTTTCATTGGGCGCCACCTGGCGGAAACAAATAAATTCACGTAGTAGCCTAATGCAGGAAAGTCGTTTTAGCGTAAATCTGAATCTTACGTTCGGAGAAAGAATATCACGGGCAAAGCTGAAATAAGGGTAATGCAAGAAGCATAACTTCCTGTGTGATAAAACACTTGGTGTTCCACTGAGTTCAGTCGTAGTGAAACACCTATTCAGTCGTAGTGGGAAGTACCTTCAGTCGTAATGGGAGGTACCTTCAGTCGTAGTGGGAAGTACCCTCAGTCGTAGTGAGAAGATACCCCACCTCTGTACCGATGTGAGCTAATTCCGGAAACAAGCATCGCAACAGGTTAAAGAACAGAATAATCAGCAATATAATTCTTCAGCTTCTTCCGGTAAACCTCTCCGATAGGAATACTTCTCTTGTCCAAAGCAATCTTGCTGCTTTCTATGATGCGTATGCAGTCTTTGCGTATAATAAACGAACGGTGAACGCGTATGAACTCATCGGAAGGCAGTTTCTCTTCCATATACTTCATCGTGCACAAGCTCAGCACAGGCTTTGGCTCGTCCTTGCTATAAATCTTCACATAATCACCCAATCCTTCGATATAGGATATCCGGGATATATCCAAGCGGAAAATCCGATTGTCGGACTTCACATAAATCACCTTGAGAGTTTCCGGCTGGCAAATTTCCGTCTGAGACTTTTCGGGAAGAACGGTAAGCGGCATTCCCGTTTCACCTTTCAGGCTGAACCAACGCGAAGCCTTATTCACCGCTTCGAAAAAAACCGGAAAACTGACTTCGGATATCAGATAGTCCAATGCGTCCAGCCGAAAGCACTCGGCGGCATACCGGGGAGTATCCGCAATAAATATGACACGGGTGGACGGAGAGAGTAGTTTACTGAATTCCATCCCGTTGATGCCCTCCGTTTCTTCCTGCCCGATTCCTACAAAGTAAAGGTGTACCTTATTATCATAATAACCCTTCAAAGCCTCAATAGGATTACTGTACTTTCCACACAAAGCAAGAAAGGGTGTCTTGGCTATGAACGCTTCTAGTTGTTCACTCACCTGTCTGTCGGCATGCAAAATAGCACAAGTCAAATTCATCATCATTTCTCTTATTTTTAGAAATTAGACGGACGACTCTCGGGAAGGCTGCAACAGGGGAATAGAGAATTAGTATTTCTTCACTTCATTTAAACGATTCGTAAGGGTTTTTATGAACATATCTTCCTTCACCGGAAGCAGCACGGCACATTTCCCCCTCGTTCCGTACTTCACCAGCACATAGCGCATCACGGCGAAACGTCCTATTTTCATGGACGAGGCCCGCTCCACAGAGATAATGTCTTTCAGGGATATTTCCTCCGAACGGGAAAAGCGTCCGTAAAAAAGGAGGAGCCTGTCGTCTGTGGTCAGCGTATACGTAGTATGAATGAGTCGCTCGATGGCGATGACGAGCAGGAGCATGAAAAGGACGGCCATGACGGCATGCTGCATCCACATGGCATAAATAACGATAATCGTTGTCAGCACTAAAAACAAATATTGCCCTATAGCAATGCGGGCATGGAAGATACGATTCATTTTGTTCTGTTTTTGCCGCTAAGATAGGTATTTTTGCGGAACAGCAGGAGTTATCCTTCCAATATCTCCCGCAATTTATCACCCAACAGCTTTTCTTCCTCCAATCTCATCTTCCAGCATACCGACTTACGGAACATATACACCTGCTCGGCCGGCAAACAAAACAGTTGCTCAATCTCATCTACCGACTGCCCAACGGCAATCAGCATACAGAGCAATTCCTCATCTTTCGTAGCACCGGGAACCAACTTCTGCACCTTCTCTATAAAGTCTGGATAATGAAAAATAAATATCTCGCGGAAAACGGCTCCACGCGCTCCGCAAAGCATATCCTTCGAAGCATAGGGCGATTCATCGGAAATCATCTCTATCAAAGCCCTACTGATTTCTTTCATACACAATCGTGACATCTTTTCCACCTTAATTTATTATTTGGTTAGTCTTCTATAGACTGCAAATTTGCAGAAACTATAAGATTAAACCATAAATAACCAATGTACAATCCAATATACAAAAATGTATCTCTCTCATTATCAAGCTCAATAAAACATAAAAAAATAGAGGTAGCACTTATTTCTTTTTTAAAATGGAATTGTATCTTTGTCCGGCAAACCAAATAAACCTCCAACTTATGAAGATAAAAACATTTATGTTACTCCTCATGCTGTCAGCCGGAGCCTGTACCGTACCCCCACATTCTTCAGGCAATCAGGACACACAGCAATGGCAGCAGACTATCCAACAGCTGAACACATTACTGAAAGAGAGAAAGCATCAGGCAGCCATTGACGAAGGCAAACAAAAGATATCCGAATTGCTGGCCGTAGCAGATCATACCGAGCCTAAAGATACAATGGTCAAATATGCCCGGCAGATGGTCAACTTCTTCTATTTCAGTTATCTGGGCAGCAAGCAATTTCGTCCCGGTATAGAATATCTGGATAGCCTCAACAATGCTCCCTTTCTGCAACAACATTGCAAACACGAACTGTTATCCGCACGGGCAGGCTTGCACCAGATGTGCGGAGACAACGAGGCAGCCATCCGACTGGCAGACGAATACTTGCAATTACCCGAATACGATGATGCCGACCGTTACATTCCGCAAGCCGAAATTGTCAGCGGAGTTTATATCTATTCTGGTAACGATATTCCCCAAGCTATCCGACTCCTGGAGAAAGCGATGGAATGTTACCATCAGGGAGGGAAATTCCACAATATGCTCCGCATCATATCCCGACTGGGCATCTATTACCGCCTGATCGGTGAATACGAAAAAGCGGTAGCCACTAATCAGGAAGCTATCAACAGCTATAATGATAGCATAGCCCCTCCTAATATAGTGATAGCCTATGGCGAACAGGCCAACCTCTATGCCGAACTGGGCATGTACGACCGTGCCTTAGAGCTGAATTCCAAAGCCCAATACTATTCACTCTTGAAGGACAGCTTCGGACTGGGCGATCTCTATCGCTATCGTGCAGAAATATTCCGCAGAATCCAGGATAAAGATTCCGTATTCTACTATCTGGACCGGGCCGGGAAAACTTCAGCCGAACAGGAAAGTTTTAAAGGTGTGTTTGTCAACAAAGTCCTCACAATAGATAGCTATCTGGACTATCCGGACTCTGTACAAAAGGCATTACAGCTTGCAGTAAGCATTTGTCCGGACAGTACCCGCATGCCTCAATGGGCCAGGTATGACCTGAACCTTCATTTAGGACGTGCTCTGCTGGAGACAGGTAAGGCCTCACAAGGAATACCTCTTATAGAAAAGGCAGCCCGTGGATTTGCCCGGATGGACATGATCGGAAAAGAGAAGAATGCCAACCGGATACTGATGGACTACTACCGGAGGATGAGAATGGACGATGCCTTCTTCCGTTGCTACGACCGAGACCAGCTCTTCGCTGACTCCCTGAATCTGGATGAAAAGATACGTGCCGTTGCCGCCGCCAATATCCGGTTTGATGCCGAGCGTAAAGAGAAGGAAAACAAGTTGCTTTCCGCACAAGTAGAGCTGCAACAACATCAGTTGTTCTTCAATATATACATCTCCATTGCACTGTTGTTGTTACTTATCATTTCCATTGCCTATTTTATCACTAAGAGGAAGGCAAATCGCCTGTTATTGGAAAAGCGTAAACAGGAAATACAAAAGTTAATGGCCCGTCAGCAAGAACTGAACCGGCACAACGAACTATTGACCGGACAGATAGAGCAGGCAATGGCCGCCAACAACCTGAACACCGTCAGCCAACTGACCGGACAAAGTCTGCTCAGTAAAGAAGACGAAAACACCTTCAGAAAATCATTTGCCGCCATATATCCGCTTTACTTGCCTAAGTTGCGGGAGAAATATCCACAACTCACCCGCAACGAGGAACTACTGGCCATGCTCATCTGCATGAATCAAAGTACGGACGAAATAGCCTTGATAATGGGCATCAACCGGAGTAGCGTCAACATGATCCGTTCGCGTATGCGTAAGAAAATAAAGCTTACAAAAGAGGAATCACTGGATGAGGTTATAAAGCAGTACTTATCATAAAATCGTGAATTAATATACAGGAAAAGTACAAGCAACCCAGTTATTTTGTAGCTTTGCAGTACTTAAACATACGAAATATGATTAAAGAGTTCGACTTTTTAGTAATTGGTTCCGGTATAGCCGGCATGAGTTTCGCTCTGAAAGTGGCTCATAAAGGTAAGGTAGCACTCATCTGCAAAACGGAACTGGAAGAAGCCAATACCTTCTTCGCCCAAGGGGGAATTGCCTCAGTAACCAATACACTGGTAGATAACTTCGACAAGCACATTGAAGACACCATGATTGCAGGCGACTGGATCAGTGACCGCGCCGCCGTGGAGAAAGTGGTGCGCGAGGCCCCCGGACAAATCAAAGAACTGATAGACTGGGGAGTGGACTTCGACAAGAATGATAAGGGAGACTTCGACCTCCATAAAGAAGGCGGTCACTCCGAATTCCGCATTCTGCACCACAAAGACAATACAGGTGCCGAAATACAGGAAAGCCTTATCAGAGCCGTAAAGACGCACCCCAATATCGAAATATTCAACCGCCATTTTGCCGTAGAAATCATCACGCAGCATCATATGGGTATCATCGTAACCCGCCATACCCCGGGCATCAAGTGCTACGGAGCGTATGTGCTGAATGAAGACACGGGCGAAGTGGATACTTTCCTTTCCAAAGTGACGCTGATGGCTACGGGAGGTGTAGGTGCTGTTTACCGCAACACCACCAATCCGCTGGTTGCTACCGGAGACGGTATTGCCATGGTCTACCGTGCCAAAGGTCTCGTACAGGATATGGAGTTCATCCAGTTCCACCCCACAGCGCTTTATCATCCGGGCGACCGTCCCTGTTTCCTGATTACGGAAGCGATGCGCGGATATGGTGCCGTATTACGCAATATGGGTGGTGAAGAGTTTATGCAGAAATATGATCCGCGTCTTTCTCTTGCTCCGCGTGATATCGTGGCACGTGCCATCGACAGCGAAATGAAGCAACGCGGTGACGACCATGTATATCTGGACGTCACGCACAAAGATCCGGAAGAAACCAAGAAGCATTTCCCGAATATCTACGAAAAGTGCCTCAGCTTAGGTATCGATATCACCAAAGACTATATCCCGGTAGCTCCTGCCGCACACTACCTCTGTGGTGGCATCAAGGTAAACCTAAACGGAGAGTCTTCCATCAATCGCCTGTATGCCGTAGGAGAATGTTCTTGCACAGGTCTTCACGGAGGCAACCGTCTAGCTTCCAACTCTTTGATTGAAGCGGTTGTCTATGCCGATGCTGCCGCCAAACATGCGCTAAGCGTACTCGACCGCTATGAGTTCAACCACGAAATACCGGAATGGAATGCCGAAGGAACTGTGACCAACGAAGAGATGGTGCTTATTACTCAGAGCATGAAAGAAGTGAACCAAATTATGGGAGCCTATGTAGGTATCGTACGAAGCGACTTGCGTCTGAAACGTGCCTGGGTACGTTTGGATATGATATATGAGGAAACGGAAGACCTCTTTAAACGTAGCAAGGCATCCAGGGCAATTTGCGAACTGCGCAACATGGTCAATGTCGGATATCTGATTACCCGCCAGGCTATAGAACGCAAGGAAAGCCGGGGATTACACTATACGATTGATTATCCGCACGCAAAAAAATAGGATAAGGACACCCCCATTGGCGGAATGAATTCATCCCGGAAAAGAAAAGAACAAAAGTGATTAGTGATTAGCGCCATTCGGTATATTATTTTTTAGACGCGGATGACAC
>ERZ827126.382-NODE-382-length-65562-cov-8.035340_pt1 | contig 65562 bp, 51 predicted proteins | sample MGYA00519780_ERZ827126 | MGnify/ENA primary metagenome ERZ827126 (study PRJEB31778, sample SAMEA3449262) | human gut metagenome | biome: human gut; feature: human-associated habitat; material: faeces | place: United Kingdom | collected 2010/2012 ...
TGTGATGCGGCGTATCGCCGTCGCTGTCCCTCAGACCTGATCCGGGTAATGCCGGTGTAGGAATGCAAAGATGATCTTGCTTGAGCTTTGCACCGTGACGTCGACGCCGCGGTGCTTTTTTGTGCCGCGGCGCGGACAGAGACCATATTTTTAGGAGGAATCCCTTATGAGCAACACGTCCACCCATTCCAGCACCCGCCGCCTGAACGAGGGCGGCATCTGCATCGCGCTCGCCCTTGTGCTGAGCTATCTCAAAATTCCCATCGGTCTGTCGTTTGGCGGCTTCGGCGGCTCGATCACCCTTGTGATGGTCCCGCTCATTCTCTTCGCCGTGCGCTATGGCGCGCCCTGGGGCATCCTCGCGGGCGTCGCGTTCGGCACGCTCAAGTATTTCTTCGCCGAGGGCTTCGCCGTGAGCTGGGTGTCCATCATCTTCGACTATTCCGTCGCCTACGGCGCGGTCGGCCTTGCGGGCCTTTTCCGCGTGAAGGGCAACGACTATTCCAAGCTCCCGCTCGCCGCGTTTGTCGGCTGCCTCGGCCGCTTTGTCATCCACTTTATCTCCGGCGTGACGGTCTACGCGCAGTATATGCCCGAGGAATTCATGGGCATGACCATGACCTCTCCCGTGTTCTACTCCGTGCTGTACAACGGCACGTATATGCTGCCGAACACGATCCTCGCGATCATCATCTGCGCGCTGCTGATGAAGCCCGCAGCGAAGCTGCCGAGCGCAGAGTAAAAAAATAATATGGCAGCGCGACAGCGCTGCATTTGTTCCCTGCGCCGCGCAGGGGTGCGATAATAAGGGAGGGGTATCTCTTTTTCAAAAAGAGATACCCCTCCCTTACACCCTCCCAGAGAAAATTTTCATTGCAAGCGAGCAGCTCGAAGAGGTGCGATGCTTGCCGATTGCACTTCCCTGCGCGCGGCGAAGCCGCGTTAGCATTGCTATACGATTTGGCCTACTTCTATCATCCGCTGCCGCTCTGCTCATCTTGTTTTGGTGCAGCCTAATCATCTGACAATGCATATCGTCTTGGTAGTGCGTACTGCGGCGAGCGCCAGCAAAGCCGCCTCGGCAGGCAATAGCAAATCTGTACAAGTCCAAAGTAGGCGGAAATTGCGTAAGGCTACCGAATCGCAGGCAAAGCGACAGCGAAGATAGAAGCAAACCAAGTCGTTTAGATACAACACCCGGCAGGCACCTGATTCCGCAGGCCGCGCAGCTCTTCAAGTGCCAATCTGCCAATGCAAAGCCTTTCTCTTGGGGTTCCAAAGGGGCCATTCTCTTTTGCGAAAGAGAATGGCCCCTTTGTCCCGTTCCCCTGCGGAGTGCAGGGGAAACATCGCACCCCCGCGCAGCGGGAATGTTGTATTTACTTCTTGCGCTCCACCAATTTCTGGTATTGTTCCGAGATCTTTTTTCGAATATTTTCGATCTCGCGGCTGGATTCTTCCTGCGTGTCGAGGACGAAGTTCTTCGTGCCGAGTTTGAAAAACAGCATGAACGCCTCAGTCACCATGCGGCGGGTCTCGCGGTCGAGGTTTTTATAGGTCTTGAGCATCGCTGCGGCGCTTTTGAGCTTTTCCTCGGTGAGCTCGCTGAGCGTTTTTGCGCCCGAGGCGGTGAAGACGCTGTACAGCGCGTCGGCCAGCGCTTCGCGCTGCTGGGTGTTGAGAGAATCGGCCCAGGACGAGAGCGTTTCATCGACGAGCTTTCCCTCGCGGGAGAAGTCGTCGAGGTGGACAAACTGCGTACCCAGCACCTGCCAGGAAAACCCGTCATGCTGGTAAAGGCCGTCATAGGTCGAATGCACGACCTGATAGCGCTTTTCATGCTCCATCAGCATGCCGACGACAGACGTCTGCGGCAGGATGGTATGGATGCGGCTTGCGATGCGCTTGTGGCCCGGCGTCTCGCTGATGTCCCAGGCGAAGCCGGGGCCGTCGTTATTATGGACGGCGACGATGCGCTCTTGGATCTCGCCGCTGCTCTTGGCCGCGCTGTAAACGGCGAGGTTGCCGCCCTTGGAGTGCCCGCCGATGCGGATGGTCTTGTCGCCATACTGCCGCGCGACGCGCGCGACGTATTCGACCGCCTGCTTCTGCGAGGGGATCTCCTCCAAAAAGCCCATGTTGAGGTCTTCCTTCCACCCGACGATCGTATCGTCCGTGCCGCGGAACGAGATATAGATGCTGCCGTTGCCAAGGTCGATCGTCAGCGCCGCAAACTGCTGCTCGATGGAATCGTCAAGCAGCGCTGTGTAGCCGTTAAGCGTCATATTGCGAAAGCGCGGGCTCGTCATCAGCTTGCGCAGCATTTTCGAGATCGTGTCCGGCACGAGGACACCCATGGGGACGTCCTTCCCGCCATGGCGGGCGAAAAACGCCTCCGCCGCCTCGATCAGCGGCAGGCCGCGCCCGAGCTCGGGCGGCGGCACGATGCCGTCAAAGTCGACAAAGCTCAGCTCTGCCAGAATCAGCGCGTCCACCTCGTTGAACGGCGAAATTTCGAGCGTCAGATCCCCGCGCCAGTCCAGATAATCCATCAGATTTGCCATTTGTTACCTCCGTCAATGCGTCTCGTTTTCTTTCATCGTATGGCGCGCATAGCCGCTGCGCCACAGCCGCACGGCGCGCGCTTGCAGCGCCTCGGGCTTGTTGGGGAGTTTTTCCGCCGCGACCTCGTCTAAAAGCCGCGCAAGCACCGCGCCGATCTCGCGCCCGCGATAGCCGAGGGCGGCGAGGTCTTCCCCGCTGATCTTGAGCTCGTGGATCGAGCAGCACGCGCCCTCTGAGATCAGCTCGTCGTAGATTTTCTGTGCTTCGTGCCACAGCGCCTGCGCACGCTCTAATCCTGCGGGGGCCTTGGCGGCGTTGTCGGCCTGCTTGGTGTAAAGCAAATTCTGCACCGTTTCCACGCCGAGACGCGCCATCTCCTTATGGATGGCCGCCCGCTCGGGGCGGAACATGTCGTCGAAACAGGCGAGCTGCGCGCGTATTCTGTCGCGCAGCGCCTTTTCAAAGTGCAGCCGCGCCATGATGTCCTCCGCCATTTGAGCGGAAATCGCCGTGTGACCGTAAAAATGTCCGACGCCCTGCTCGTCAAACGTCCGGCACAGGGGCTTACCGAGGTCATGGAAGAGCATCGTCCATCTCAGCTCCCGCTTTGGCGGCACGGCGGCGACAGCGCGCGCCGTGTGACCCCAGACGTCGAAGCAGTGGTGGTAATTGCACTGGTCAAAGCCGACGCAGGGTGAAATCTCCGGAATCGGCACGCCCAGAATGTCGGGAAAGGTCAAAAGCGTCTCCCCCACGTTCTCACCGAGCAGGAGCTTGTTCATCTCCGCATACACGCGCTCGTGCGCGACATGGGCGAGTAGGCCGCGCGCCTCATGCGCGGCGCGGGCGGTCTCCTTCTCCGCCGAAAAACCGAGCACAGAGCAGAAGCGCACGAGCCGTAAAATGCGCAGCGCGTCTTCCTCAAACCGCCGCTTCGGCTCGCCGACGCAACGCAGGACGCCTGCTTTCAGGTCTTCCTGCCCGCCGTAGGGGTCGACGAGCGTGCCGTCCGGCGACAAAGCGATGGCGTTGACCGTGAAGTCACGGCGGGCAAGGTCCTCTTCAATGCTCGTGCCGAACGTGACGGAATCGGGGTGGCGGTTATCCCTGTACGCGCCGTCGCGGCGCATCGTCGTGAGCTCAATGGGCAGTCCCCCGCTCACGACCGTCACCGTGCCGTGCTGCAAGCCCGTCGGATGCGCGCTTTCGCTGAAAAGGCGCAGCACCTCCTGCGGTGGAGCGTCGGACGTCATGTCGTAGTCGGACGGCGCTTTGCCTCGCAGCATTTCGCGCACGCAGCCGCCAACCAGGTACGGCGAATAACCCGCGCTTTGCAGCGTGGTGATGACCGTTTCGACTTCCTTCGGTAAAAAGAGCATGGAACCCTCACAAAAAATCAAATTTTTAGCATTGCACTCCGTTCGCCGCTATATTATAATAGAAAATCCATAAAAAGTAAATCTCCTGTGCTCCGCACAAGGAAAGGATTTGATACAATGACTAATCAGAAGGATATTTTCTCCTATCTCGTCCCCGGCAAGTGCGCGCATCTGGCCGGCATCGGCGGCGTTTCGATGAGCCCGCTGGCAGAGGTGCTGCACGGCATGGGCCTCAAGGTCCAGGGCAGCGACATGAACGACGGCCCGTCCGTCGAGCATCTGCGCTCGCTCGGCATCCCCGTGGCCATCGGCCATGCGGCGGACAACCTTGGCGAGTGCGACTTTGTTATCCGCACCGCCGCCATCCACGACGATAATCCCGAGATCTCCGGCGCGGTGACGCGCGGCATCCCCGTTTTCGAGCGCGCGCAGGCTTGGGGCGCTATTATGAAGGGCTACAAAAACGCCCTCTGCATCTCCGGCACGCACGGCAAGACGACGACCACTTCGATGGCGACGCACATCTTCATGGCCGCGCAGAAGGATCCGACTGTCATGATTGGCGGCACGCTTCAGCTTCTCCATTCCGGTTATCGCGTCGGCAAGGGCGACACGATCATCGCCGAGAGCTGCGAATACTGCAACTCGTTTTTGAGCTTCTTCCCCACCGTCGCGGTCATTTTGAACGTGGAGGCCGACCATCTCGATTTCTTCAAGGACTTAGCGGATGTGGAGCACTCGTTCCGCCGCTTTGCAGAGCTCGTCCCCATCGGCGGACACGTCGTCGCCAATATGGACGATCAGGGCGCGCGCGATGCGCTCAGGGGCATTTCCCAGCCGATCTTCTGGTTCAGCTATGACGATCCCGCCGCGCAGTGCCGCGCGGAAAACGTCGTCTGGACGGACGGGCTTCCGAGCTTTGACATCTATATCCGCGGCAGTTACTACGCTCATGTTTCCCTGCGCGTGGGCGGCAAGCACAACGTGATGAACGCACTGGCCGCGGCGAGCGCCGCATATCTTCTCGGCGTCAGCGGCGAGGCCGTCGGTCTCGGCCTTGCAACGTTCACCGGCGCGGGCCGCCGCTTTGAGTACAAGGGAAGCTTCCACGGCGCGGACGTCTACGACGACTACGCCCACCACCCCGGTGAGCTGCACGCGCTGCTCGAAATGGCGAAAACGCTTCCCTACAAGCGCATCATCTGCGCATTCCAGCCGCACACCTACACGCGCACGAAGGCGCTGTTTAACGATTTTGTCAAAGAGCTGCGCGTGCCCGACGTCGTGGTGCTGGCGGAAATTTACGCCGCGCGCGAGCAGAATGACATCGGCATTTCGTCTATGGACCTGAGCCGCGAGATCCCCGGATCCGTTTACTGCCCTACGCTCGACAAGGTGACTGCCGCGCTCGCGCGCATCGCCTGCCCGGGCGACCTTATTTTGACCGTCGGCGCGGGCGATATATTCAAGGCCGGCGAAAAACTGCTGAAAGAAGAGAAATAAAGCAACATGGAAATCTCCCCGATCTATCACAATTCCCGCCCCGAGGGTAAGCTGCCCGCGCAGGAAGCGACAGCGTTCGACTTTCTGGATTCCCTCGGCATCGACTATGAGCGCGTGACCCACGAGCTGGCCGACACGATGGAAAAGTGCGACGATGTCTCCGCTGTGCTCGGCGTGGACGTGTGCAAGAACCTCTTCCTCTGCAACCGGCAGAAGACGAATTTCTACCTTTTATGTATGCCGCCGCACAAGGCGTTTCATACGAAGGACTTGAGCCATCAGATCGGCTCGGCCCGCCTGTCGTTCGCGCCGGAAGAGCAGCTTTGGGACTTGCTGCACTGCACGCCGGGTTCAGCGACGATCCTCGGCCTGATGAACGATGATGAAAACCGCGTGCAGCTGCTCATCGACAAGGAGACCTATGAGGCGGAGTACTTCTCCTGCCACCCGTGCCTCTGCACCTCGACCATCAAGCTCAAAACGAGCGACGTCAAAAATATGCTGCTGTCGAAAGTGCACCACGAGCCCATCGTCGTGGAGCTGTAAGAGGAAAAATCAAGCAAAAAAGGTTCCGAAGAGACTTCTTCGGAACCTTTTATATGAGCTCTTTTACTGTAAGGTATATCGGCTTGTCAACGTCCGCGTCAGAGCAGGTACAGACGCTGGCGGTGTAGTCGGGGAACGGTTCGAGCGCGAAAACGCGCTCATTCGGGAAGCTCGGCACTTCCCTGTCCCGCAATGCGACGGCGCTGATCCCCGCGCGCTTGCAGCGGCTCTCCCGCTGCACCCAGAGGCGCCAGAAATCGGCGTCATTTGCCGCGTGAAAGCGCGTGCGCATCGCGCCGCTCACAGGGCGAAGACACTCGATATCCGCGCCGATTGGCTCGTTGTGAACAGCCAGCAGTGCAGCGCCGCGCGTGTGGCTCAGGCTGAAATGAACGTCCGGATGCGAAGCAAAGTACGGCTTGCCGTGCTCGCCGTAGGAAAGCTGCGGTAAGTCCTCCAAGCCGTAAAGTTCATGCAGTGCACGGCAGAGCAGCGCGTAGGCGCAGAGGGGTTCCGATGTTTTGATGCGGTCTTGCCGCTCAGGTGGCAGAAAACGCGCGAGCGTGGACCGTTCCGCTTCTGAGAGCGGTCGATCTAATTTTACCGCATACAACCGGATATTCACGATGTTCCGCCCCCTTTGCGCAGCGATTCCTGCGGAAATTATAGGAGAAATGGCACAGTCTGTCAAATTTTCTCCGCACAGGGAAAAATTTTTTGAAATTTTTCCGTCAAAAAAGAGGAAAGCAACCATTTTCGGCGTATATATACCATAGACAGAAAAATGTTCCGTGCGCAGAAGTGAGAAAGGAGGACGCCATGGCCTTTGACCGTCAGTTTTTGGACGAGCTCATCGCCCGCAACGACATTGTCGACGTTGTCAGCAATTATGTCTCGCTCCAGCCGCGCGGCGGGAGCCTGTGGGGCTGCTGCCCCTTTCACAGCGAAAAGACGCCTTCGTTCCACGTGCTGCCGGACAAGCAGCTGTGCTACTGCTTCGGCTGCAAAAAAGGCGGCGGCGTCATCAACTTCATCATGGAGGAGGAGAACCTTTCCTTCCCCGATGCGGTGCGCTTTCTCGCACGGCGCGCGAACATGCCCGTGCCGGAAGAAGAGCACAGCGACGAGAGTCGGCTGCGTTCGCGCATCCTGTCGCTCAACCGCGACGCGGCGCGCTTTTACTACGATCAGCTCTACTCGCCCAAGGGTGTGCCGGTGCTCGAGTATATGAAAAACCGCAAGATCACGCGGCGCAATGCAACGAACTTCGGCCTCGGTGCATCGGCGGACGAGTGGGACGGCTTACTGACCGCGATGCGGAAAAAGGGCTATGGCGACGGCGAGCTGCTTGCCTCGGGTCTTGCCATTCGCGGCAAGAACGGCGGGTTGTACGACAAATTCCGCAAGCGCCTCATCTTCCCCATCATCGACGTGCGCGGCGATGTGCTGGGCTTTGGCGGGCGCATCATCAGCAAGGACGATCCTGGCGCGAAGTATATGAACACGCCCGAGACCATCGTTTACAGCAAGCGGCGCGTTTTATACGGGCTGAACCTGGCCAAAAAGAGCAAGCGCAGCAACATTATTTTGGTCGAGGGCAACATCGACGTCGTGATGCTGCATCAGGCGGGATTCGACAATGCTTGCGCCTCGATGGGCACAGCGCTGACGACGGAGCAGCTGCAATTACTCAGTCGCTACACGAAGGAGATCGTGCTCTGCTACGACAACGATGACGCGGGCAAGGTCGCGACGCAGAAGGCGCTGACGCTTCTCAATAACACCGACTTTCAGGTCAAGGTGCTCGAGCTCCCCAAGCGGCTCGTCGACGGAGAGTACATCAAACAGGACGCGGACGACTTCATCAAGTTCCAGGGTAAGGACGCCTTTGAGCATCTGCTTTCCGGCAGCGAGAGCGGGATGGACTTCCGCATGGCGCATCTCAAGTCAAAGTTCGACCTCAAAAGCGACGAGGGACGTATCGGCTTTGCCGAAGCGGCAGCAGGATTGCTCTCCACAGTGCCGAACGCGGTTGAGCGCGAAATTTACACCGTGCGCGCGTCCGAGGCCGCAGGCATCACGCCCGACGCGATGAAGCTCGAGGTCGAGCGCGCGCGAAAACGCGCCCGCTACAAGGAAAAGCGCGAGCAGGAGCGGCGGGACCTGAATCCCGCGGCGAGTGCCCAGCCGCGCGAGCGGTCGATCCGCTACACCGACCTTCGCTCGGCGCTCGCCGAAGAAGGCGTGCTGCGGCTTTTGACGCTGGACGATTCCCTCTTTGGCGAGAATCCGCCGATCCGGGAAGAGGACTTCTCCTCCCCCCTGCTCGGCCGGTTCTTCACGGCGCTGCGCGCGCAGCTGCGCGAGAGCGGGCAGGTGAACATCCCAGCGCTGGCGGAATTTTTCACGTCGGAGGAGATCAGCCACTTGATCGGTATCCTGCAAAAGCCGGAGTCGCTCAAAAACGGCGCACAGGCGCTCAGCGACTACTGCAATATCATTTTAGACGAAGCGCACAAGCGCGCAGCCGTCAATGAAGATCCCCTGATGGCCGCGATGGAAAAGAATAAATATAAGGGTAACGGAGGAAAGCAAACATGGAAGAAAAACAGCTGACCAGCAGAGAGCTGGAGGAACAGGCCAACGCGCTGCTCGCCGAGGCGGATTTTGAGGAGATCAAGCTGCCGAAGAAAGCGAAAAAGGCCGCAGTGGCCAAGAAAGCGAACGAGGATACCGCGCAGGCGGAAAAGCCCGCGGAGAAGTATCCCCCGCTGGATGAAAAGCTGGTCGCCTCCCTGCCCGCGGCGGCGCTGCTGCAGGGCAGCGAAAAGCTCATGGAGATCTTTGCCAAGGGCAAGGCCAAGGGCAAGCTCAGCTCCAGCGACCTGATGGAGACCATCGACGAGATGAACCTTGAGAGCGAGCAGCTCGACCAGATCTACGACTCGCTCGAAACGCTCGGCATCGACATCGGCACCGCCGAGGCCATCGACAGCAACATCGACGATGTGGAGCCGCCGATGGAGGAGATCGCCGAGATCGAAGAGGAAGAGCTCGTCGACCCGAACGAGCTGGTCGACAGCTTCTCGACTGACGACCCCGTGCGCATGTACCTCAAGGAGATCGGTAAGGTGTCGCTGCTGTCGGCGGACGAGGAAATTTCGCTCGCGACCGCGATGTCCGCGGGCGTGGAGGCCAAGCAGAAGCTCGAAGAGGCCGAAAAGAACGGCACGGAGCTGAGCGAAGAGGAAATGAAGGCACTCAAATCTGCCGTCAAGAAGGGCGAGCGCTCCAAGCAGCGCTTGGCCGAGGCGAACCTGCGTCTCGTCGTGTCCATCGCTAAGCGCTACGTGGGCCGCGGCATGCTGTTCCTCGACCTCATTCAGGAGGGCAACCTCGGCCTCATCAAGGCCGTCGAAAAGTTCGACTACACCAAGGGCTACAAGTTCTCGACCTACGCGACGTGGTGGATCCGTCAGGCCATCACTCGCGCCATTGCTGACCAGGCGCGCACCATCCGTATCCCCGTTCATATGGTCGAGACCATCAACAAGGTCATCCGCGTGTCCCGTCAGCTCTTGCAGGAGCTCGGCCACGACCCCTCTCCCGAAGAGATCGCCGCCGAGATGGACATGCCCGTCGACAAGGTGCGCGAGATCCTGAAGATCGCGCAGGAGCCCGTCTCCCTCGAAACGCCGATCGGCGAAGAGGAAGACAGCCACCTTGGCGACTTCATCCCCGACGAGGGTGCAAGCGAGCCGAGCGAGGCCGCGTCGTTCACGCTGCTGCAGGAGCAGCTCGTCGACGTGCTCTCCACCCTCACCCCGCGTGAGGAGAAAGTCTTGAAGCTGCGCTTCGGCATTGAGGACGGCCGTCCCCGCACGCTCGAAGAGGTCGGCAAGGAGTTCAACGTCACGCGCGAGCGCATCCGCCAGATTGAAGCTAAGGCGCTGCGCAAGCTCCGTCACCCCAGCCGCAGCAAGAAGCTCAAGGACTTCCTGAACTGAGCAAAAACAAAACGAAAAATTAAAATGCATGGTCAAGTTGCAGAAATGCGATTTGACCATGCTTTTTTCTTTCATTTTGCAGGATTTCCGTCAAATATCTGCTCAATTCTCTCTCAATCACTGTAAACCTATCAAATATTTATGGTTGACAGTCAAGAAGTTCTCTGGTAGATTGTAAACATCATTTTTCTTGGAGGTTTACAATGTCAAAGACCAAGCAGCTTGTATTTTGCAGCCTGTTTACAGCGCTGATCGCTGTGGGCGCATTCATCAAGATTCCCGTTTCCGTCGTCCCCTTTACCCTGCAATACTTATTTACGATGCTCGCAGGGCTCATTTTAGGCCCGCGCCTCGGAACGATCTCCGTGGCTGCCTATATGCTACTGGGCCTTGCCGGCCTTCCCATCTTTACGGAGGGCGGCGGACTGTGGTACGTGCTCAAGCCGAGCTTTGGCTATATCATCGGCTTCTGCATCGGGACCTACGTGACCGGTACGCTCGCTGCCAAGCTGAAAAAGCGCACCTTTGCCCGCTATCTTGCTGCCAATCTGGCAGGCCTCGCCGTGGTGTACGCCGCGGGGATGATCTACTACTATGTGATCTGCAACTACGTGCTGGACACCCCCATCGCGGTGGGCCCGCTGTTCCTGTACTGCTTTGTTCTCGCCGTTCCCGGCGATACCGCACTGAGCGTTCTGGGCGCAGTTCTCATCAAGCGTCTCGCTCCGCTTCTGGAGCGCAGCGGCATCTGGACCGTCTCCGGAACGCCCAATATTCCTCAGGTGGCAACGGCAGCAAGATCTTGACAAGCACACGGAGGTAACGCGATATGGACATACTCAACTTGGCACAGGAGATCATTCACGGTAAGCGCCTGACACGCGAGGATGACCTCTCTTTCTTCCTCACCTGCGATTTAGAGCCGCTCTGTCAGGGTGCGGACGAGATCCGAAAGGCCTGTGTCGGCGACAAGGTCGACCTCTGCTCGATCATCAACGGTCGCAGCGGCCGCTGTCCGGAGGACTGCAAATACTGCGCGCAGTCCGCGCACTATCACACGGAATGCGACGTTTACGACTTTCTCCCCAAAGAGGCGATCTTAGAGGCCTGCAAGATGAACGAAAGCGAGGGCGTGGACCGCTTCTCTATCGTCACCGCGGGAAGAGCCCTGACCGGCGAGGAGTTCGATCAGGCGATCCACGCTTATGAGACGATGCACCGCGAGTGCAAGATCGACCTCTGCGCGTCCATGGGCTTTTTGAGCGCCGAGCAGCTTCACCGGCTGCACAAGGCGGGCGTCACGAGCTATCACCACAACATTGAGACCTCAAAGCGGAACTTCCCAAATATCTGCACCACCCACACCTACGATATGAAAGTGGAGACCCTGAAAAAGGTCAAGGCCGAGGGCATGTGCGCCTGCTCCGGCGGCATCATCGGCATGGGCGAGACGTGGGAAGACCGCCTGGACATGGCGGTCAGCCTTGCAGAGCTCGGCATCGACTCCATCCCCATCAACGCGCTGATGCCCATCCCCGGCACCCCGCTTGAGCATCTGCCCCGCCTGACTGAGCAGGACATCCTGCGGACCATTGCCTTTTTCCGCTACATCAATCCGGAGGCGAACATCCGTCTGGCGGCGGGACGCGCGCTGCTGACCAACGACGGTGAGACCGCCTTCCGCGCGGGAGCCTCCGCCACGATCACCGGCAACATGCTGACCACTGCCGCCTGCGCAACGATCCGCAGCGACCGCAGCATGCTCGCGTCTCTCGGGCGGGACGTGACCCCCGCCTATTGGAAGGAGGCGTGAGGCATGGCAAAGGCTCTTTTTGTCACGGGGACCGGAACGGACGTCGGCAAGACCTATGTCACGGCGCTGATGGTGAAAAAGCTGGCGGAATCCGGAGAGAACGCTGCATACTATAAGGCCGCCATGAGCGGCAACCGGCGAAGGAGCGACGGCAGCCTCATCCCCGGCGACGCCATGTTCGTACAGCAAACGGCGGGACTTTCGCAGCCGCTTGGCGAAATGTGCCCTTATGTCTATGAGCATGCGTGGTCGCCCCATCTGGCGGCGCGCTATGAGGGGAATCCCCCCGAGCTGCCGGTCATCCGGCAGGGCTTTGAGGCCGTGTGCAGCCGCAACGATTATGTCACCGTCGAGGGCAGCGGCGGCATTCTCTGCCCGCTTCGCGCAGAGAACGGCAAAACGCTGTGGCTCGAAGACGTCATTCGTGCGTTGCAGCTTCCAAGCGTGATCATCGCGGACGCGGGTCTTGGTACCATCAACAGCGTGGTGCTGACGGCAGAGTATATGCAAGGCAAAAAGCTCCCTGTAAAGGGAATCCTCTTTAATCACTTTCATCGCGGCGACACGATGGAAGAGGACAACATCGCCATGTGCCGACAGCGCACGGGCCTGCCCGTGCTCGCCTGCATTCCCGACGGCGCACAGGAACTTCCGATGGAACCAACCGATTTAGCAGCACTGTATGAGGAGGTATCGCTGACATGATCTGGTATCCGTATGAGCAGATGAAAACCATGAAAGCGCCCTATAAGATCATCAAGGCAAAGGGCGTCCATCTATACACCGAGGATCAGGAACTGATCGATTCCGTCTCCTCCTGGTGGTGCATGATCCACGGCTATCAGCACCCCGAGTTGACGGCCGCCATTCAGGAGCAGGCCGCCAATTTCTGCCACGTGATGCTGGGCGGACTCACCCACGATCCGGTTGAAAAGCTGTCGGCCAAGCTGGAAGAATTTCTGCCGGGCGATCTGAACTACTGCTTTTTTTCCGACTCCGGCAGCGTGGCTGTCGAAGTCGCCCTCAAGATGGCGCTGCAATACAACACCAACCAGTGCGACGATCATCCGGAGATGAAAAAGCGCACGCTGATCCTCGCACTGGAGCACGCCTACCACGGCGACACCTTCAAGGCGATGGAGGTCGGCGACGACGAGGACTATCACTTCGCCTTCGACAAAAAAGAGGGCGTCGTCCATATCCCGACCGAGATCCCCGCGCTCGAAGAGGCCTTTGCCCTCTATCACGACAAGCTGAACTGCTTCATCGTCGAGCCGCTGCTGCAGGGCGCCGGTGGCATGAAAATGTACGACATTTCGTTTTTGAAGCGCGCCCGCGAGCTGTGCGACGAGTACGGCGTGCTGCTGATCTTCGATGAGGTCGCCACCGGCTTTGGCCGGACGGGCAATCGCTTTGTGGCCGACCTGGTCCTGCCGGACATTCTTGTGCTCGGCAAGGCGCTGACCGGCGGCTACATCGGCCATGCGGTGACGGTCGCCAACGAAAAGGTTTTCCGCGGCTTCTACAGCGACAATGACCGCCACGCGCTGATGCATGGCCCCACATTCATGGGCAACGCCCTCGCCTGCGCGGTCGCGCTCAAGGGCATTGAGATCTTCGAGCGCGAAAACTACATGGAGAAGATCAAGAAGATCGAAGAGATCTCCAAGCGTGAAATGCTGGGCTTTTCCGACGAGCGCATCAAGGAGGTGCGTGTGATGGGCGGCTGCACCTGTGTGGAGGTGTACGATCCCAAAACGCTGGAGGGCTTCCAGCAGTATGCCTATGAGCGCGGCGTATTCAGCCGTCCGTTCCTGAGCTATATGTACTCCATGGTCCCCTATGTCATCGAAGAGGACGAGCTGGTGCAGATCTTCACCGTTATGAAGGACTGGTTCCGCCGCGGATGACTCCCCTCCCCGCTCAAAAGAGCAATTGAATCAGAAAAGGCAAAGGCCGGTCACGTACATGACCGGCCCTTTCCTATGGTGAAGGTTCTATGGCTGCAATTTTTTATTCGCCATCGGCGAGGAACTTCTCTTCCAGCACGAGCTGATAGGCCTTGTTGATGTCGTCATAGACACTGCGGTTGCTCTTCATCTCGGGAACGACGGCTCGCAGCACATCGTAGGCCTTCTGCGTACCCTTACCAAGGTGGATGTAGTCGCCGTTATCGTCGCTCTTACGCAGATCGACGGCCTGAGAGGCGAACAGCGCCTCCATACCGACGAGGTAACGCAGGTTGTCGACCATCTGGCGGCACTTGGTCACGGCCAGCGGCAGATTGCTCGCGTGGTCCTCAATGGAGCCCTGCATGGGATAGAAGTCGACGGACGACGGGGTCGTGAGATAGCGGTTCTCCGCGTCGAGGCAGGAGAGCACATTCTGCACCTCGTCATAGCCGTGGGCACTGCCGTTGCGCGGGGCAAGGAAGCGCGGCAGGTGTGTGAACTCGGGCATGCACATGCGAATCAGACGGTAGTTGACCGCGCGGGACAGGTGCGCCAGCGCGATAGCCAGCATCTCGACGCCGATAACGAGCGATGTCGTCTCAAAGTTCGAGTTGACAAAGACGTCCTTCTTGTCGAGCATGATGCAGGGGTTGTCCGAGGGGGAGTTGATCTGGATGCTCAGGAACTTCTTGACGTAGTCCAGCGCATCCTCGACCGCGCCCGTGATGATAAAGCCCCCGCGGAAAGTCAGCGGGTCCTGCAGCGCGTGCTCGGGACGGTTGTCGCTGTAAAGGTAGCTGCCCTCAAGATCCTTGCGGCAGCGGGCGGCGCAGCGGATCTGGCCGGGCAGGCCGCACAGCTCGTTCACGTCCTCGCGCATCGGCTCGATGTTGCCGTTGAGGCCTTCATAATCGAGGCAGAAGATGCGGTCGGACATCTTGACGAGATTCTCGACCTCGTGAACAAGGATGGCCGCGGTGCCCTCGCCCTGGCTGTTGGAGAGCATGATGGTGTGCGTGTCCTTGAGCTGGAGATGCAGGGGCTTGAGGCCCTCCTTCTCCATGGCTTCCTTGGCGCTCACGACCTTGCCCTTGTAGTTGACGTCCTCCTCGCCGATGAAGGCAAGGCCGATGTGGGTGATGGTGGTGATGTCTGCCTCGCCGACGGCGCCGCGGCGCGGGATGCGCGGCGTGATGCCGTGGTTCAGGAAGTCGCGGTAGCTGTTTGCAAGGTCATCCGATGCGCAGGAAGCGCCGACGAGCATGTTGTTGAGGCGGATGACCATCATCGCGCGCACTTCCTCGTCCGTGTTGAACGGAGGAAGGCCGAGGGAGTGGGAGCGCAGCATCATGCGGTTCTGCGTCTCCATGAAGTCCTCGTCGATGGTGACGTCCTTGTTCTGGCCGACGCCGCGGTTGAAGCCGTAAATGGCCTTGCCACCCTTAGAGAGCTCCTGCATGATCTCGCGGCCCTTGGCGAGGCGCGCGTAGGCATCGGCTGCGATCTCGACCTTGCGGCCGTCGTAGGCGACGTCATAAACGTCCTGCAAAGTCAGATCGTGGCCGTTCAAAATCAAAGTGTCCATACTGCTTGTCCTTTCGTAATTTTCATTCAGTCGTTATGTTTAAGCATCGTGACCGCGGCCAGTTCTTCACCGGCGTTGATCTCGATTTGATCTCCGGTTTTTACTGCATTGTAAAATTCGTCCTCCACGTGGTCGACCATCGGGATCTCCATGATGATGGCCGTGGAGACGAGCACAGTGTCGGGCTCGCGCACAATAAAGCCAAGCGGCGCGGCGCCGTTGAGTTCGAGCTTGTAGAGCCCGTCCATCTGCACGACGGAGCTGCCCTTCCCGCCTGGGAAGACAAGAATTTTATCCTTAACGCTCACGCCCTCGAGCGCGTGACCGACTTCGGTCACGACGCCGGTCTTCGGGTCGGTGTGGTAAAAGAGGATCTGGTCGGTGCAGGTGAGCACCTCGCCTCTCACCTTGCCCGCGGCGATCTGGCGGCAGGAAAATGTCTTTTTCATCAGCACACCCTCCCCTGCTTTGCCCAGTGGATGCAGGTGGCCGTGTCGCGCACGGCCATGCGGATGCCCGCCGTTTCCATGTAGTATGCGCCCTTGGGCGAATCCGTCACGCCGGGCTTTCCGGCAAGATAGCCCCAGCAACATGCCTCGTCCACGCAGGTGTCGGCGATCAGGTCCGCGCCAAGGTCCAGAAGCCGGTCTTCCAATCCGCTCTCCTTCGCCGCGCGCTTGATGGCGGCGGACGTCAGGATATGGATGTCAGCCTTCGCCTTTTCGCCGCCGAGCAGTCGCTCGACTTCTTCGATCTGCGCATACGTGTAGTGCGGGCAGCCAAGAATGCAGTATTCGATGCTGCCGTCCGCCGAGGGAGAGAACGCCTCAAGCGTCTGTTCCAAGTCAGACTGTGTGATGGTGACCTCCCTTTTCGGCGCTTTGCCGCCAAAAAGGTCGAACCCGTGCGCGGCCTCTGCCGTGACATTTGGAATGTGGTAGAGGTCGTAGCTGCCCGAAACGTTCAGCTCCGCGCCGAGCGCGATAAGCGCCTCGGTGCTGATCTTCTCGGGAAGGCCAAGGAACGCCGGAATACCCTTGCCGATCTTCTTTCCGCAAAGGCCGAGGACGGCGTAGTCAAAGTCCGACTCCATCTTCGCGTCCACGCGGACGGCGACGTCGGCGAAGCGGTTCTCCTGCAGAAGCATCCCATATTCGGGCGCGTAGCCTGTCACGGCAGCGCAGAGGGCGCTGGCCGCGCTCTCGCGGTTCGTGCGCGCGCCGAGAACAGCGTTGGCATAGATCGTAGCGTTCGTCTCGGAAAAGGCGATGATCTCGCCATACGACGGGACGTTATCGGCAAGATACGGCGTGCAGCAGTACGTCAAACGCGCGCCGAGGCCGCGGTAGATACGCTCGGTCTTTCGCATGTTTTCGACGGCGGCATCAGTCAGCCGAGAACGAAAATAGTCGACGGAATAGCCGGGGTTGACAGTCGGCGCGATGGCGCAGGAAGCGCCCGCGTCCAGGAGCTTGCCCGCAAACCAGATGTCGGCCTCCTGCGCGCTGAGGGATACGTGCGCGCGGCTGACGGGAACCAGGCGCTCCGCATCAAAGCACTTGCCCACGCCGATCTGGATCTGCATGGCCATGGCCTTACCCTTGCCGAACGCGCCGTCCAGCATTTTCTGCTGGTGATCCGTGAGTTTCATGGACCTCTCCCCTGCTTACTTCTTGCCGACGTCCAGGTTACCGGCCTCGGTGTCGTAGCCGGAGTAGAAGCCCTGGCCGGTCTTCATGCCGAGGTGGCCCGCGTCGATCATTTCCTTGAGCTTTGCGGGCGGCTTGTCGCGCTCGTCTCCGCTGGCGGCGTAGTAGGAATTTTCAATGTTGTAAATGGTCTGAAGGCCGATGAGGTCCATCAGCTTGAACGGGCCGATGTTGCTGTGCCACTCGGTCATCCAGCCGCGGTCGAACTCGGCGACGTCGGTGACATAGCCGTTGGCCCACAGGTACAGGCACTCGCGCTTGACGGCGCGCCACACGCGGTTGATGGAATAGCCCTTGATCTCGCGCTCGGTGATGACGGGCTCAAAGCCGAGGGTGTGATAGTGCGCGATAGCGGCCTTCTTCGTCTCCTCAGACGTGCTGGGGTTCCACATCATCTCCAGATAGCTGTTGCGGATAGGGTCGTCGTGGTCGACGGAGAAGGTCATGGCCTTGCGCTCGTCGCTCACATCCTTATAGATATCGCTCATCAGGAGCGAGGAGGTGTTCGAGTTCAGATAGCAGTGCTTCGGGCAGACCTCGTCGAGCTGCTTGAAGACCGCCTGCTTGACTTCGATCTTCTCCGGCACGTTCTCAACGACGAGGTCGGCGTCCTTGCAGGCCTCTTCGAGCGTCGTCGCGTAATGGATGCGGTCGCGGACAGCGTCGGCCTCGTCCTTTGTCAGCTTCCCCTCTTCGATGAAGTGAGCGAGCCACTTGTCGATCTTATTCTTGCAGGTGTCGATCGACGGCTGCGTGCGGCTGTAGCCGGTCACGTTCTTGCCGTAGAGCGCGTTGCGGAAAGCGATCATCGACCCCTGCGTGCCAATGCCGACAATGGTTACGTTTTTGATGTGATCTACTTCAGACATATTGCACCTCTCAAATTCCGGAGGGAGGAACTTCTGCGCCTCCGTTGTGATGATGGTAGTATAACGCGCCATCGTTGAATTCGCGTTTATCTTTCAACGCTATCAATAAAAATTTTTTAAGAAGCCGCTTTCGGCCCGCTTTTAAGGGAATGACCTGCCCTATCGCCCGCCAGATCAGCGAACGATAGAGCAAGAGAAGGCAAACCCGGAAAGGTCTGCCTTCTCTTGGAGCATTTGAATTACTTCTTCTGAGCAGGAGTCTTACCGAAGGTGAAGACCTGATACAGATAGCGCAGGAAGATCGCGGTGGTGGAGATACCGGCAACCAGCGGGGCGACCCAACCGATGATCCAGTCGATACGGTTGATGATGCCGAAGCTGTAGAACGCGGCCAGCGCCACATAGACAAGGCACAGAGCGCCGTCGATACCGAGCCACTCGACTTTGATCTCCTTCTTGTACTCTTCCTCGCTGACGGGGCCGGAGGAGGTCATGATCATGCCCTTCTCAATGTTCACACCGTCGGGCTTGGCAAAGCCGGTGTTGAGAACCTTACCGAACTGGTTGCCAATGAGGAACGCTACGAAAGAAATAGGCAGAGACACGAGCATCGGATCGACGTTACCGCCGAGGGCTTCAATGCTGAGGGGATTAAAGTCAAACCAGAGCCAAGAGAGGATACCAACGATCATGGAGCAGAGGCCGGACATGTTGGTCTTCTTTCCATCGTACATGATGGCAGCCATCATGGGAACGAACAGCGCAGACATAGAGAGGCTCGTGACGAGGATCATCGCATCATAGACCAGCTTGAACTTGAACGCAACGCTCAGGCCGATGACACCGAAGATCACGCAGGCAATACGGGAAATGAAGATGGACTGCTTGTCAGTGAGGGGCTTCTTGCGCAGAACGCCGATGATATCGTTGGACACGATCTCGCCGCCGACCAGATAGTAGGTATCCATCGTGGAGATGATGGCGCCGAGCATCGCGAAGACGAACAGGCCGCGGCCAACGGGAGGCAGACCGCTGAGAACGAACTGCATGTAAGCAACCTCGGGCTGGACGGTCAGCGCGGGATCCATCGCGCGGATGACGATAGCGGTGAACATCAGGCAAACGTCCATGCTCAGCCAGATGGAGAAGCAGGTCAGCATCGCGCGCTTACCGGTCTTGGGCCCGTTGGAAGCGGTGAAGCGCTGATAGAACGCGGGATCCTTATAGACGTTGATGCAGATGAGGATCAGCACGATGGCACGGCCCAGGGGGATGCCGCCGAACGGGGTCATCATCGAGGGATCAACCGTGCTGAAGATCTCGTCGAGAGCAGCGAAGCCGCCCACGCCGTAGAATGCGCTGGGGAAGACAAAAGCGACAGATACGATCATCAGGAAGAAGAAGATCATATCGGTGATGGCGACGCCGAGCAGGCCGCCAACGCAGGAAAGGCCGATGGAAATGGCAATGACGATGGCTGCGGCAAGGAACTTGTTCATGTTCCACGCAGCAACGCCGACGTAACCGCAGGCGCCGATCTCAGAGATGGAGAGGCAGGTCGCCAGCAGGACAATCGCGCCGATAAAGGAAGCAATGCGGCCGTAGAAACGGTCGAGCAGCTCGGTCATCGTGGAGTTGACCTTGACGGAAATGCGGGGAGCAACCCACAGAGCCAGCGGGAAACGCACAAGGTGCGCGCCGATGGACCAGATAAAGAATGCGGAAAGGCCCATGGTGGTAACATAGCCGACCGTACCGATCGTACCGTTGCCGCCGTACCAGGATGCAGCGATCGTACCGACCGCGAGAGACCAAGGCAGAGCCTTGTTTGCGTGATAATAGGCTTCCATATCAGTGTTCTTCTTGCTCATGAAGATGCTGATGGCAAAGATGCCGACCACGCACAGGACAATTGTAATATTGTCAATCAGTGTAAGCATTTTCTCCTCCTGTTGTTTCGTTGCAGAGAGGGATCTGCCTTCCTCCCTGCGAAGTTTGAGCGGGGTGCCTATTTTTTGCGTCTTCCTTACCGCAAAATTCGTTGCCTTTCCCGCGATGACGACACTATAGCACAGTAAAGTTGGAAAAACGTTGAATCGTTTGAACGGGGTAATTTTTTTCTTTCATAATTTTCAACGCTGTTTTGACGGCTCACTATTATAATATAAACAATCAAAGTGACAACAATTTGTTTTATTTACCGCAAGGAGGTTTTTACAAAATGAGCGAAACTCTGATCTTAAACGGAAAAGACCTGACGCTGGAGGATCTTTACTCCGTCGTTTATGACCGCCGCCCCGTGCAGATCGACCCTGAGGTCATCCCCCTCGTCGACAAATCCCGCCAGGTGCTTTTTGACATGGCGGCTGACGGCAAGCCCGTCTACGGCCTGAACCACGGCGTGGGCTGGAACAAGGACCGCGAATTCAGCCAGGACTTTTTCGAGCAGTACAACCGCAACCTCATCAACAGCCACTCCCTCGGCGTTGCGCCGTTTGCCAGCGTCGAAGAAGTGCGCGCGATGATGTGCATCCGCCTCAACACCGCCCTCTGCGGCCGCACGGGTATCGCCTCGAACATTCTTAAAATGTATGAGGAGTTCTTAAATCGCGGCATCCATCCCCGCGCCATGCGCCGCGGCGCCGTCGGCGAGGGTGACGTGAGCACGATGAGCATGATCGGTCAGGCCATGATCGGCCAGGGCGAGGTCGAGTATCACGGCGAGATCATCCCCGCGATCGACGCCATGCGCGCCGAGGGCATCGAGCCCGCGATCCTCGGCCCCAAGGACGGCCTTTCCATCGTCTCCTCGAACGCGCAGGGCGAATCCATGGTGGTCCTGCTCGTCAAGGAGGTCGAAGAGCTCATCAAGCTGAGCGACGCCATCTACTGCCTGCACCTCGAAGGTCTCAACGGCGGACTCCAGCCGCTCGGCGAGCGCGTGAACGAGGTGCGTGGCCTGCCCGGTCAGATCCACTGCGCCGCAGAGTGCCGCCGCTTCCTCGAGGGCAGCTATCTCGAGCATCCCGATTCCAAGCGCGCGCTGCAGGACCCCCTCTCCTTCCGCTGCGGCGCGGCCATCAACGGCTCCGTCTACGATTCTCTTGAGTACGTCAAGAAGATCCTCGAACTCCAGATCAACCGCACGGACGATAATCCCTGCATCCTCTACGAGGAGGGCACCACATCCGTCAGCCCGAACTTTGAGGTCACGACCCTCTCTCTCGGCGTCGACATGCTGGCCGCGGCGCTGTGCCACATGTCCCACGCCATTACGAACCGCCTCTACAAGATCGTCGACCCCGGCTTCACGGGTCTCAACCGCTTCCTGACGCCGCACGAGGTCAAGACCATCGCGTTCTCCACGATACAGAAGACCTTCGCCGCGCTCGATGCCGAGAACCGCTGGCTCGCCAACACGACGACGCTCGACATCACTTCCTTCGCCAACGGCATCGAGGATCACGCCAGCAACCTGCCGCTCGCCGGCATGCGCTCTCTTCGCATCGTCGACAACCTGCGCTACATGCTCGGCATGGAGCTGATGCACGCCGCTCAGGCCGTCGAAATGCGCCGCGACCAGCGCGCTGACAACCTGCTCAAGCTCGGCAAGGTCACCGGCCCCCTCAAGGACGCCTACCGCAAGACTATCCCCTACTACGATGCCGACCGCAACCTCAGCATCGACATCGAAAAGTCCTATCAGGTCATCAAGAACGGCTCGCTGCTCAAGGTCATCGAAGAGGCCGAGCGCGCGTAACATACAATCGCAAATGAAAAAGGACGCATCCGACCGGATGCGTCCTTTTTCTATGCTGTTTTTCGCGTTACAGGCGGCTCATCAGCTTGGCGAAGGTATCCGCCGTCAGGCCGCGGGCGGCCTCAGTCTTATAGAGGCGGTTTGCCGGGCGGCAGTTGTTGTGGATGGTCTCGGCGACCATCGGCGTGATCTCTTCGACGAGCTTTTCATCGAGCACGCGGCCGCGCATATACTCCTCTGCGTCCGTCACGCGGATCGGCGTGCCGCCGACCGCGCCGAGCGACAGTCTCGCCTGTTCGACCTTACCATTTTCGTCGAGCCTGACGGCGGCGGCCAGTCCCTCGCGGGAGATGGACACGCGCTCGCGCGAACCGATCTTATGGAACGCGCTGACAAAGCCCTCAAACTGCTTTAAGCCGATCAGAATGGCCGTGACGGCCTGATCCGGCCGCAAGATCGTCTTCTGCGGGCCGGTGATAAAGCCGTTCACCGGCGTCACGCTCGCCGTGCCGTCGGCGTTCATCAGCTCAAGCTGCGCATCATACAGCCACGAGACCGGAAGCATGTCACCCGCGGGCGAGGCGTTGCAGAGGTTGCCCGCCATCGTGCCCTTGGCGCGGATCTGCGGCGAGCCGACGTCGGACGCCGCGTCCGCGATGGCGCAGAACGCCTTGTCGTCCTTGAGTGCGGCGGTGATGCCGTTCATCGGCACGGCCGCGCCGATGCGCAGTACGCCGTTTTCTTTCGTGACGGTGTTCAGCTCGGGAATGAAGCCGGGGTAGATCAAAAGGTCGGGCGCGAACTTGCCCGCGCGCTCCTTGATGATAAAGTCTGTGCCGCCTGCGATGATCTTCGCCTTTTCCGTGGCGGTGGAAAGCGCCTGCGCGAGCTCGGCAAGCGTTTTGGGCGTTAAGCTCTGCACTGCGCTTCCCTCCTCTCCTTCGCGGCGCGCTTGACCGCGCGCACGATCTGGACATAGCCGCTGCACCGGCAGATATTGCCGGAGAGCGCCAGACGGATCTCATCTTCCGTCGGGTCAGGATTCCTGCGCAGCAGCGCCTCGGCGGACATGATCATGCCAGGCGTGCAGTAACCGCACTGGATGGCAAGCTCTTCGACAAAGCAGGTCTGGATGATATCGAGCGAGCCCATCTCGGCAAGGCCTTCGATCGTCGTGACCTCGCGGCCTTCGAGCTGGATGGCGGCGGTCAGGCAGGAGTGGACGGCTTCGCCGTCGAGCAGCACCGTGCACGCGCCGCATTCGCCCTCCGCGCAGCCTTCCTTCGTACCCGTGAGGTGCAGGTCCTCGCGCAGGATGTCGAGCAGGCGGCGGTCAGGCTCGGTCTCGAGCGTGACGGGCTTTCCGTTTACAATAAAATTAAGCGTCATGGTTCTCTCTCACCTCCGCCAGATATTTGAGAATGCAGTCGGGATCATACGGCAGCACCGAGAGGTTCGCGTGCAGCGCGTCGTTCACCGCGCCGCACACCGCCGGAGCGACCGGCACATAGCAGACCTCGCCGATGGATTTCGCGCCGAACGGGCCCTCCTTCGAGCGTCCGTCCTGCAAAAGCTCCACGCGGATGTTCGGCAGGTCGTTTGCAAGGAACAGATGATATTTGGACAAACTCTCCGTGCAGCGGCCGTCCTTCTGCATGGTCATCTTTTCGCGCAGCGCCGCGCCGCAGCCCATCTGCACCGCGCCCTGGATCTGCGCCTCGCACAGGCCGGGGTTGATGGCCTGACCGATATCGTGCACGGCGAGATAGTCGAGCACCTTTGTAAAGCCCGTCCAGGTGTCGACCTCGACATGGGCGAAGTGCGCGCCCGTCACGCCGGGGTTCGTCACGTTCGAATAGCTCGCGTAGGCCGTCAGGTTGCCGGCGTGGGTGTGCATGCTCTTTTTGGCAAGCTCGGCAAACGAAAGGAGCGGCTCGTCCTGCCCCGCACGGCAAATGTGGCTGTCGTTTAAGAACAGCTCGTCTTCTGGAATATCCAGAAGCGTAGATGCCGCGTGCAGCATCTTCTTTCTCAGGGCGCTGGCCGCATCCTGCACGGCGCGGCCGACCACATAGGTTGTACGGCTGGCAAAGCAGCCGTAGTCGATGGGCGTGACCGCGGTGTCGCCCTCGGTCATGTAAATCTTATCCTCGGGCACCTTCAGCACCTCGGCAGCGATCATGCGCATCGCCGTCACCGTGCCGCAGCCGTGGTCGTGCAGGGTGAAATTCGCCTGCATCGAGCCGTCGGCATTTAAGCTGATGCTGCCCTCGCCGTAGTCATTGAAGCGCGGGAAGTATGTGTTGCCGTGACCGCCGATCCCGATGCCGACGCCCCTGCGGTAGCGCTGCTGGGAGGCGTTGAACGCCGCGTCCTCAGCTTTCAGCTTGTCCCAGCCGAACTTTTCGCTGCCGAGTGTGATCGCATCGCCGATGCGGATGTCTTCGAGCGACAGGTGGAGTTTCTTGTCCTCTTCCCCGCTGCGCGCCACATTCTTGAGGCGGATCGCAAGGCGGTCCATGCCGAGCTTTTCCGCTGCGGCGTCGAGCTGGCGCTCCATCATCAGCGCCTCTTCTGCCGCCGACCAGCTGCGGAACGCGCCGGAGACCGGCGAGTTCGAGCTGATGACCTGTCCATGATAGTGCATGTATGGAATGCGGTAGCAGCGCGTCGGCTTACCGGCCAGCGCGCGGACATAGTCGCCCGCGTTGCCGATGTAAGCGCCCGCGTCGAGCGTCACATCGCAGTAAATTTCCTTCATCTCGCCGTCAGGCGTGTAGTAGCCGCGCGCGCTCATGCGCATCGCGCCGCGCACGATCGTGTCGGTCATCGCCTCGCCGCGGGAATAGACGAGCTTGACGGGGCGGCAGAGTTTTTTGGCGACGAGCGCCGTGACGGGCTCTAAAAACCACTCCTGCTTGGCACCGAACGAGCCGCCCATCGTCGCCTTAACGACGCGTACATGGCTCTCCGGCATCTCCAAAAAGTCCGCGAGCACGGTACGAATGCCGTGCACGGCCTGGTTCGGACAGTAGACTGTCAGCATGTCGCTATAGGGGTCATAGTCGGCAATGCAGGCGTGTGTCTCCATCGTGGCGTGGTGCAGGCGCGGCAGCTCCATCGTGCTGCACACCTCAATGAGCCCCTCGGCGCTGCCCTGCTTCTCGCCGACATCCAGCTCATATTCGTCGCGGACGGGTGTTTCGCCGTCCAGACAATTCTTACCCGCGAGCGTATCGTCGAAGCCGATGGAAAACGAGAGCTCTTCATACTCTACTTCGACAAGGCGCGCGGCCTTTTCCGCCGTCTCCTGGTCGCAGGCCGCGACCGCGCCGATCTTGTCGCCCACAAAGCGCACATACTGATTGAATGCGCGTTCCTCGTTCGCTAAGTACGCCTGATCGAAGCTTGAACGGTAGCGGTTATACTTGCGCTCGCTCGTGTTCAGGCAGTGATAAACGCCGTAAACGCCCGGAAGCGCCAGCGCCTTTTCCGCATGGACCGCCTTGACATAGCCGTGCGGGATCTTGCTGTGGAGCATGCAGAGATACGCCATATTCGACAGTGAAATGTCGCCGGCGTATTTGCTATACCCCGTGGCCTTGCCCTTGGCGTCGTGGATCGGCCGCGCTGTTCCAACGTAATTCAAATGGATGCCTCCTAAACTAAACGGGCAGCAAAAGGCAGACCCGTACTATTTTGATGCTGCCTTTATATCATACGCGCGTTGAATTAGCGTTGAGGTATTCGACCATAGCGTTATTGTTCGCTTAGAATATCGTATTTTCGTCGAAGTACTTGCTATTTTTCAACGGTTTGAGTTATACTATCTTTGTTTACTGCACTAACGTGTTATTTCTGTTGGGAGGCCTTGACATGCCTGAGTTAAACGCAAAACTGTTCGGTACGCCCGCCGTTTCCGTCGACGGGCGGGAGATCACGCTCCCCTATAAAAAAGCCGACGCTCTTTTGTACTATTTGATCCTCAAGCGCAAAACCACCCGCAGCGAGCTCATCGGCCTGCTCTACGAGGATACCGATTCCGCCACAGCGCTCAAAAATCTACGCCACGCGATCTACACCATCCGCAAGGCGTTTGCCTTCGATCCCTTCGTCCCCGGCCAGCGCTCGATCGTTGAATTCTCCGCCGACGTTGAGATCGCCTGCGATGTCTACGATTTTGAGCGCGGCGACATGCTCAGTGCCTATCACGGGGAATTTCTGAAGGACTTCAATGTCTCCCACTCCTCCGCGTTTGACGCATGGCTGAGCGATCAGCGCAATCTCTATCAGTCGCAGTACCTCCACCAGCTTTTGGCGGCGGAAAAGGAGGCCTATTACGCCGGCAAGCTCGACCTTGCCGAAAAGTACGGCACGGAGTACATCGCCATCGACCCGCTGGAGGAAAGCGCGTTCTCCACGCTCATGCAGGTCTACCGCGACCAGAAGAAGTTCCGTAAAGCACTTGGCCTTTACCATACGCTCTGTAAGAACCTTTCCGACGAATTCAGCATCTCCCCGCTCAAGGAGACCTCCGCACTCTACTATCAGATCGTCGACGCGTGGAACACCTCGACCTACAAGCTCGAGGTCGGCAGCGACCAGCAGCTCATCGGCAAGGACGCGGTGCTGCACAAGCTCGTATCGCTGTGCAACGGCTCGCGCCTTGAAAGCGACAAGATCTGCGCGCTGATTCAGGGCAAGACGGGCGTCGGCAAGACATACCTCATCAACTACATCCTACACCAGTACGATTTTTCTGGCTGGGCGATCTGCCAGGCCTCGTGCTACCAGTCCGAGATGAACACCGTGCTCGCCCCGTGGAACACGATCATGCTCCAGCTCATCCCGAAATTCGAATCCGAAAATATCCGTATTCCGGATGTTTACATTAAGACCGCCGCGGGTCTCTTCCCCTGCTTGTCCGTTGAATGCCAGCACAATTTCTCCGGCATTTCGAGCGACTATCCCGCGGGCGCAGATTATCTCGCCGCGCTTGAGAGCACGCTGCTCATTTTGTCGACGGTCGCCAAAAAAGTGCCGGTGCTGCTCATTTTGGAGGACATCCACTGGATCGACAACAACAGCGCCGACCTCCTTTCGATGCTGCTGCACCGCCTGCGCAGCACGAACATCACGATCATCTGCACGAGCCGCGACATTTTGCAGCCCTACGCCCAGCAGGTGCTCAACAACGCCGTGCGCGACAAGCTGCTCGACGTGTACAATATCGATGCCTTTTCACAGGAGGAGACAACGCGCTTCGTCAACTTCTACGCCCCGGGCCGCTACTCGCAAAAGGAGATCGACAACCTCTACCAGAGCACGGAGGGCAATGGCCTCTTCCTCGTGCAGCTGCTCGACTCGATGCACGAGTCGAATGGGCTCAAAAACATCCCTGCCAGCGCGGACAGCATCATTCAGATGCGCCTCGCGGGCCTTTCGTCCGATGAATTGCAGGTGCTCGACGTCATCTCGGTCTTCCGCGACTGGGCACCGTTCGACATTCTCACTTCCCTTTTGACGAAGACGCCGCTCGAGCTTCTGTACCTCTGCGACCAGCTCAAGCAGAAAAATCTGCTCACCGAATCCACGCGCGGCAAGGTGCTCGGCTATTCGTTCACGCACGAGCGCGTGAAGGCGATGCTCTCGCAGCGCCAGTCCGAGTCCGCGCGCCGCATCCTGCATCTGCGCGCCGCGCAATATCTGGAGGCGCAGCTCGGCAGCGACGGTTCGACCGACCTCTACGATCAGCTCGTGCAGCACTTCACCGCAGGCGGCGACACCTTCAAAGCCTTCAAGTATAAAGTACTTTCCCTTGACGCATTTGCCGGTATGTGCTATGAGCTCATGCCGATCCTGACCGACGGCTCGGACGCGCTGACAGTCAAGGAGGATGGTCTGACCGGCTACTTTCAGATCCTCGAGCGCGAGCTTGCCTCGCTGCGCTCCACGCAGTTCGGCGCAAACGCCAAGGAGCTCGACCAGCTCGAGCGTCAGCTCTTGTACGTCGAAAGCCGCTACTACATCCACGGCGGCGAATACGACGCGGGCCTCCCCGTTGTCGGCCAGCTCCTCAAGAGCAGTACCACCGCGGGCGACTGGCAGATGGCCGCGAACGCGCATTTGCAGTTCATCTACTATGCCATCCAGACCTATGATCTTCCCGTCATGCGTGAGCATCTGCGCCTTGGCATGCAGTATAAATCACGTTTGGAGAATACGCCGGACTGGGGTAAGTTCCTGCGCCTACAGGGCCTCATGTACCTGATGATCGGCGAATACGACAAGTGCCGTAGCTGGCTCGACCGCTCCATCAGCTTTTTTGAATCACTCGACGCGGACGGCGAGGGCCGCTATGTCATCAGCATCGCGGGCGCGTACAACTATATTGCCGAAACGTACCGCCTTGAGCGCAACTTCGACAAGGCACTCGAATACTACGACAAGGCCATCCTCTTCAACCAGCGCCGCGGCTCGTACCCCGGCGCGGCCATCATCTACACCGACTACGGCGTCGCCGCCTATCAGAGCGGTGAAAAGGAGGTCGCGCGCGAGCTGCTCTCGTACGCCGAGGAGCTCTATCAGTCCTTCCATGAATACAGCCAGATGCCGATCGCGCTGTCGTACCTCGCGCTGTTCGACGTGGAGGACGGTCAGTACGTCTCCGCCGCCGCGCGGCTGAGCAAGGCGCTTGATGTCGGACGCAAAATGGGCTCCCCGTGGTGGAATGGTATTACGCTTTACATCACCTGGAAAATAAGGCTCTTGCTTGAAAAACAGGCGATCAACGTGCCGGAACTCAGCGTCCTCTGGCCGCAGGACAAGCGCAAGCACTGCATCGAATGCCTCGACTGCCTGCATCGCCTTGAGCCGCGCACCGAAACGGCCGAAATGGAGCAGACACTTGAAGCACTGAACGCTGAAAAGGCCGAATCGTGACAATTTACAATTGATATTGTAATAGGAAAGACCCGCCTCAGTAAGGCGGGTCTTTTTGATTGAGCTCTGTCAAAAACCGTCCCAGTGCGGGGTTCTGGTTGCCGCTCTGCCAGGCGGCGATGATCTCTTCCTCCTCCCCTTCGCCCACGAGCGGGACGAAGACGAGGTTGTCGGCATTGTAAAGGCGGTCGGTACAGTAGTCGGGCAGGAGCGAAATGCCCTCCTCCGCCGCGACCATCATCAGGATGCTTTCGGTGTCCGCCGAGCGGAAGAGAATGTTCGGCTTGTAGCCCGCCTCGGCGTAGCGCTGCATGAAAAAGGCGTCGCCGTAGGAATCGGGCGCGGCGTCGGGCGACATATATAAGATGTTCTCCCCGCGCAGCTCTTGCCGCGTGAGCTGGCGGCGCTGCGTGAGCGGATGGCCCGCATAGAGCGCGACAACGAGCCGAGCCTTTTCGACCGTCTGAAACGTGACGCCCTCCTGTGTGCGCAGGTTTGTCGAGTCCCAGGTGAAGACGATGTCATACTCCTGATGGAGTAACCCCGCGGCCAGCACATCCGTCGAGCAGCGGTAGAACGAGATGAGCACGTTTCCGTTTTTCTGGTGGAAGTGGCGCATCAGGACCGAGAGGTCGCTGCGCTCGTAGCCGCGCACGTAGCCGACGCGCAGTGTGCCGGTCAGGCCCGTCGCCGCGTCATGCACGCGTTCCTGTGCGCGGCTCATGCGCTCTAAGATCGCTTTTGCGTCCAAAAGGAACGACTTTCCCGCGCTCGTCAGGCTTACAGGGCGTGTGCTGCGGTCGAAGAGCTCACAGCCGAGCGTCTGCTCAAGCTGCTGGATCTGCTGCGTCACCGCAGTCTGCGAGATGTAATACTGCTCCGCCGCCTTTGTGAAGCTCCGGTGCTCCGCGGCGGAGACAAAATAGCGTAGCTGATTGCGATTCATGTACTCATTTCCTCATAGCATAAGTTTTGCTTATTATATCATCCGATAATCGGTCTTGTAAAGCCCATCTTCCTGCGGTAAGATAAGCACATCGTTCATAAATCTTTTACAAATGAGGTCGATCAACATGAAACGCGAATCGTTCCGCTCCCGCCTGGGCTTCCTGCTCGTCAGCGCGGGCTGCGCCATCGGCATCGGCAATGTCTGGCGCTTCCCCTATGTGACGGGCAAAAACGGCGGCGGCTATTTTGTTCTCTTCTACATTCTGTGCCTGCTCATCATGGGCGTTCCCGTGCTGACGATGGAGCTGGCCGTCGGCCGCGCGAGCCGCAAGAGCGCGATCCTCGCCTACAAGACGCTCGAAAAGCCCAAGTCCAAGTGGCACATCCACGGCTGGTTCTGCCTGATCGGCTGCTACCTCTTGATGATGTACTACACGACGGTTTCCGGCTGGATGGTGAGCTACTTTGGCAGGTTCCTGACCGGCAAGTTCTACTCCGGCATGCCCGCGGAGGACGCGTCCGCCGTGTTCGGCCAGCTGCTGTCCGATCCAGTCGAAATGGGTATTTTAGCAGTCGCTATCGTCATCGTCGGCTTCATCGTCTGCTCGTTCGGCCTGCAAAAGGGCCTTGAGCGCGTGTCCAAAGTGATGATGATCGCGCTGCTCGCGCTCATCCTCATTCTCGCCGTTCACAGCCTGACGCTCTCCGGCGCGGCGGAGGGCATGAAGTTCTATCTGCTCCCCTCGATGGATTCCATCCGCGAAAACGGCCTGCGCAGCCTCATCACCGACGCGATGAATCAGGCCTTCTTCACCCTCTCGCTCGGCATTGCGGCGATGGAGATCTTCGGCAGCTACATGTCCGATGACCACGCCCTCGCCGGTGAATCCATCCGCATCTGCGCGCTCGATACGTTCGTTGCGCTTATGGCCGGCACCATCATCTTCCCCGCGTGCTTCTCCTACGGCGTAGCGCCCGACAATGGCCCCTCCCTCCTCTTCGTCACGCTGCCGCAGGTGTTCGTCAACATGTCCGGCGGCCGCTTCTGGGGCACGCTGTTCTTCCTCTTCATGATGTTCGCGAGTATGTCCACGGTGCTGGCGGTGTTTGAAAACATCCTCGCCATCTGCATGGATACCTTCGGCTGGAGCCGCAAGAAGGCCGTTTTCATCAATGGCGTGCTGCTGATGCTCCTGAGTCTTCCCTGCGTGTTCGGCTACAACATCTGGAGCGACTTCCACCCCATTCTCGGCAAGGACGTGCTCGACAGCGAGGACTTCCTTGTGAGCAACCTCCTGCTGCCCATCGGCTCTCTTGTCTACCTTCTGTTCTGCGTCACGAAGTGGGGCTGGGGCTTTGACAAGTACCTTGCTGAGGTCAACAAGGGCGCGGGCGTCAAGCTCTCCCCCAAACTCAAGCCCTATTTCCAGTGGGTGTTGCCGATCCTGATCGTCATCATCCTGCTCCAAGGCCTGCTGTAAATTTGCTATTCTCTCATCTCTCATATCTCTCAAAAGGGAAAAGCCGCAGTGAAATTCATTGCGGCTTTTCCCTTTTTCCGCTTTCTTCGCAATTATGAACTCCGTGTAAATTCGCATATAACTCGTAAATATATTTATATAAATCTATTGACAAAATTTGTTCTCGTGCTATGATAGCATCCAGAAAGAAAAAGAACCCCAAGGAGGCGCATGATGAAGAAAAATCTTTACAGTCTGACGCTGTCAGACGATGTGGTGCGCGAGGTCGACGCGCTGGCCCACCGGATGGGCACGAACCGTTCGGCGCTCGTCAACCAAATTCTGGCCGAGTACGTCTCCGTGCCGACGCCCGAGCGCCGCTGGAACGATATTTTCGAGGCCATCGAAGAGCTGATGACGCCCACGCGCGAGCTGGTGCCGTTCTTCGCCCCCGGCTCGTCCACGATGTCGCTCAAGTCGAGCTTATCGTACAAATACCGCCCCACGGTCAAGTACGAGGTCGACCTGAGCAATGGCGACGCCCAGACGATGGGCACGCTGAACATCGTGTTCCGCACGCAGTCGGCGGCGCTGATCTCCGCAATGACGAGCTTCTTCCGGCTCTGGGTGCAAATCGAAGACAAGTGCCTCGCACCGCTTCTCGGCAGCTCCATTTCCTGCGCGCTGTACGACGGGCGCTTCGTCCGTCCGCTCGCGATGCCGCGCGGAAAGGCGCTGACTGCCGATGATGTCGCCGGTGCGATCAGCGCTTATGTCCAGCTCTTCGACCGGCTGCTCAAGGGCTATCTCGACGGCTCGCTCTCCGCGAGCGATGTTGAAATGGCCTACCGCGGCGATCTGCGGAGCAGAACGCTGCTGATTTAATCACTTAATTGTAAAAAACACGAATTTGAGGTGAACTTGAATGAATGCTGAAAAATATACGCAAAAGGCTTTGGAAGCCGTCAAGACCGCGCAGAACATGGCGCAGGAAAACGGCAACCAGTATCTGACCACCGAGCATTTGCTCTATGCCCTGCTCGATCAGGACGGCGGACTGATTGGGTCACTGTTCGGTAAGATGGGCGTCGATTGCGACGGCTTACTCTCCGAGCTCGACACATTGATCCGCAATCTGCCCCGTATCTCCGGCGGCAGCGGCGAGGTGTACGCCTCGCCCGAGGTCGGCAAGATCCTGAACCTTGCCGAAAAGACCGCCGAAAAGCTGCACGACGAGTATCTCTCCGTTGAGCACCTGATGCTCGCCATCTTCTCCGAGGGCTCGCAGAGCGTGCGCCAGCTGCTCTCCGACCACGGCATCACGAGAAGCCGCTTCTCCGATGAGCTTGCAAAGGTCAAGACCTCCCCCGTGACGAGCGACAATCCCGAGGATTCCTACGACGCGCTCAAGAAGTACGGCACGGATCTCGTCGAGCGCGCCCGCACGAAGGAGCTTGACCCCATCATCGGCCGTGACGCAGAGATCCGCAACGTCATCCGCATTCTGTCGCGTAAGACGAAGAACAACCCCGTGCTCATCGGCGAGCCGGGCGTCGGCAAGACGGCCATCGCCGAGGGCCTTGCCCAGCGTATCGTGCGCGGCGATGTGCCCGAAGGGCTCAAGGACCGCACGATCTTCTCGCTCGACATGGGCGCGCTGATCGCGGGCGCGAAATACCGCGGCGAGTTTGAAGAGCGCTTAAAGGCCGTTTTGAACGAGGTCAAGAAGTCCGACGGCAAGATCATCCTCTTCATTGATGAGCTGCACACCATCGTCGGCGCGGGCAAGACCGAGGGCAGCATGGATGCCGGCAACCTCTTAAAGCCGATGCTGGCTCGCGGCGAGCTGCACTGCATCGGCGCGACCACGCTCGACGAGTACCGCCAGTATATCGAAAAGGACGCCGCCCTCGAGCGCCGCTTCCAGCCCGTCATGGTCAACGAGCCGACGGTCGAGGACACCATTTCCATCCTGCGCGGCCTGAAGGAGCGCTATGAGATCTATCACGGTGTTCGCATCCACGACAACGCGCTTGTCGCCGCCGCGACGCTCTCCGACCGCTATATCACCGACCGTTTCCTGCCCGACAAGGCCATCGACCTCGTCGATGAGGCCTGCGCGATGATCCGCACGGAGATCGACTCGATGCCCGCAGAGCTCGACGATCTGCGCCGCAAGATCATGCAGCAGGAGATCGAAGAGATGGCCCTCAAGAAAGAGGACGACCAGCTCTCCCGCGACCGTCTCGAGGAGCTCAAGAAAGAGCTTGCCGATGAAAAGGAACAGTTCAACGCCATGAAGTCCCGCTGGGAGGCGGAAAAGAGCGGCGTGGACAGCGTGAAGCAGCTCAAGAGCCAGATCGAGCAGATGCACGGCGAGATCGAACGCGCGCAGGCGAACCTTGAGTACGAAAAGGCCGCAAAGCTCAAATACTCTGACCTCCCTGCCCTCGAAAAGCAGCTCAAGGACGCCGAGGCCGCAGCCGAAAAGCACACGGGCGACAACTCCATGGTGCACGACACCGTGACCGAAAACGAGATCGCCGACATCGTCGGCAAGTGGACGGGCATCCCCGTCAGCCGTCTGATGGAGGGTGAGCGCGAAAAGCTGCTGCGCCTCGACGAGATCATTCACAAGCGTGTCGTCGGTCAGGACGAGGCCGTGCGTCTCGTGACCGAGGCCATCCAGCGCTCGCGCGCGGGCATCGCGGACCCGAACCGCCCGATCGGCAGCTTTCTCTTCCTCGGCCCCACGGGCGTCGGCAAGACGGAGCTTGCCAAGTCTCTCGCCGACTGCCTGTTCGATGATGAGCATAACCTCGTGCGCATCGACATGACCGAGTACATGGAAAAATTCTCCGTCTCGCGTCTCATTGGTGCCCCTCCGGGATACGTCGGCTATGACGAGGGCGGCCAGCTCACTGAGGCCGTGCGCCGCAAGCCGTACAGTGTCGTGCTGTTCGACGAGGTCGAAAAGGCGCACCCGGATGTGTTCAACATCCTGCTGCAAATTCTCGACGACGGCCGCATCACCGATTCGCAGGGCCGCACGGTGGACTTTAAGAACACGATCATCATCCTGACCTCGAACCTCGGCTCTTCCGAGTTGCTCGACGGCATCCAGCCGGACGGCAGCATTTCCGAGAGCGCCCGCGCCGCCGTCATGGGCGAGCTGCGCCGCGCATTCCGTCCGGAATTCCTGAACCGTCTCGACGAGATCATTATGTTCAAGCCCCTCACGAAGGAAAACCTCTCCGGCATCATCGACATTCTGATGGAAGGTCTCAAGAAGCGCCTTGCCGACAAGACGCTGAGGCTCGAAGTTACGGATGCGGCCAAGAGCCTCATCATCGAGCGCGGCTTCGACCCGATCTACGGTGCGCGTCCGCTCAAGCGCTACCTCCAGAGCGCGGCGGAGACGCTGATCGCCAAGGAGATTTTGCGCGGCGACCTCGCCGCGGGCAGCACGCTCGTGCTCGACGCCGAAAACGGCGAGCTGAGCTGCCGCAAGAAGTAAATACGCGCGAAAAGCCGCCCATACGGGCGGCTTTTTCCGTTTCGCTACCGATAGTAGCGGAATACTTGGTGGACTTTTGCGCCAAAAACTGCTACGATAGCGCCATCAAGGCAAAGGAGGCACGATCATGGACAACGAACTCGGCGCGCGCATCCGCACGCTTCGAAAGGAGCGCGGGCTATCGCAGGAGGCGCTGGCGCAGGCACTCGAAGTCTCGCGGCAAGCCGTGACAAAGTGGGAGGACGGCTCGTCGCTGCCGAGCACGGCGAACCTCTTCGCGCTCTCGGGCTTTTTCGGTGTTCCGCTCGCAGAGTTGACCGGCACGCCGGAGGTTGCCGCTCCCCTGCCCAACGCAGCAAGCATATCGAAAAAGCAGCGCCGCATCCACGCAAAAGTCCTGAAGATTGGCGCATGGGTGCTGCTGGCCGTCAGCGTGCCGGTGCTGCTCATATGTGCCGTACAGTATTTTACTGCCGGACCGCCTATTCCAGAGGATGTTTCGATTGTCGGCGGCGTTGATATGGCGACAGACATCTACGTTATGGGTCGGTTTCCTTCGCATCTGTTTTTAGCCGCACTGTCGCTCTTTGTCGTGGGACTTGGTGTGCTGATAGGATTGAAAATCAAGAAGTGGAAAGGAAAAACACATGACAGGTAAATACAAGATTTTACTGCCGCTGCTGCTCATTTTTCTACTTGCCGGCTGCGGCAAAACGGATGACGGCCTGACCATCGAGGGCCACGACTGGACATACGCAAACGCCATCGACAGCGCGGGACAGCCGCTCGACCTCTCCGTCCTCACCTGCGCCGCGCAGGACGGCACGCTGACGGTCACGGATTCAGACGGCAGCACGCAGAGCGGCACCTACACTCTCACCCAGCGCGACGCGAATAATGTGCTCTACGATCTCACCCTCGACGGCGAGACCGGCACCGCGCTTGTCGGCGTCACGGAATACACCGATGCTGCAGGGGAGAAAAGCAGTGAGTATACGCTGATCTTATCGCTGCCAGAGCGGACGGTTTATTTTCGTGCCGATATGGCACAATGAATCAAGGCCGCCCGAAAGGGCGGGGTTTTCCCTGCACCGTGCAGGGGGACGATTAAGGGGGATATTCTCTTTTCACGGAAAGAGAATATCCCCCTTTGACCCCCAAGAGAAAGGGATTCGCATTGCAAGCGAGCAGCTCGAAGAGCTGCAATGCTTGCCGATTGCACTACCCATAGCGCGGCGAAGCCGCGTTGGCCTCTGCTATACGACTTGGCTTGCTCCTACTATCCGCTGCCGCTCTGCCCATCTTATAGAAGTGCGCAGTAATCACCGTCTACCGGAGTGCTAATCAATGCGGCGAGCGTAGCAATGCCGCATTCGGCAGGCAGTCCGCCGCCGAGGTAACGTCACTCGCGCCTCACGATAGTAAGGCGCGGTTGCAACATGCAACGAAACGCAGGGATTCATGGCGAAGCCATGTACACCGCACCCGATTCGGCAAGCATTGCAGTTCTTCGAGCCTCAGACCGCAATGGCGGGGTCAAGGGGCAGGGCCCCTTGCGTTCTCTTGGGGGATCTAAAGGGGGCCATTCTCTCACGTGAGAGAATGGCCCCCTTTGCCGCACCCTGCGCCGCGCAGGGAATCCCATTGCTGCCTTCAGGCAGCAAGAATCTGTAAAGCGCTATTGCTTTAATAGTCTTTTAATTTCTTTCTCTGCAAGCGCAGTGGCCCCCTCGAAATCCACGCAGGGATGATATGCGGATTCCAGCGCGTCGTGCGCCTTCTTGGCGACCGACAGCGCGCTCACTGCCTCGTCTAAGAGCGACGCCTCCACGCGGCGGGTAAAGCGCAGCTTCGCCTTCTGCGCGCGCGTGAGCTTCTCCTCCGCCATCGCGTCGAGACGCAGGCGGCGGTAGGGCTTCCCGTCGTACGGGTTGCGCGCGTTCGTTGTGATAAACGCCAGCCCTTTTTCCGGGATCAATACGTGATGGAGCTCCCGCGGCCGGTCTGGATTCGGGCAGGCGATGATGTCGAAATGCTTCGCCTGTGCCGCCTGCACGACGGTCTCAAGCATTTCGTTTCCCAGCCCCGCACTGTCGATGATGGCATAGATGCGCGGGCAGAGGGCTTCGACGGTGTCGAACCGGCAAATCTCGCCCCGATGCGTCACACCGCCCAAAAACGCGCGGTCGACGCGCCCGCTGCCGCCTCCCTCACCGCGCAGCTCGCGTGCGAGGATGCCGTCGGTGCGGCGGCGAAGCTTCGAAAAATCCATCTGCGCGTGCATTGCCACGCGGCGCTCGCTCTCCACCTCGCCCATCGCGCGCAGGATGCGATAGGCGCTGCGGTAGTGTGCGCGATATTCGTCGCTCAGCGCGACGATTTCCGCGCGGCGTGCCTTAGCCGCGTCCACATCGTAGAAGCGTGTCAGGTCGACATAGCGCTCGCTCGTGACCGCATAGGTCGGCTCGAGCACATGCGGGCTGGTGCCATCGACAATGGCGGCGTTACGGTCCAGAAAGATCGCGCCGTCGAGCGAATCGGGGTCGCCCGAGCAGTTGATGTACACGACGCGCTCGCCCGCGCGCTCCATCGCCGCGCCCACGCGGCGCATGAAGGTCGACTTGCCGCAGCCCGGGCCGCCTTTCAGAATCATCAGATCGTCGAGCCGACCGCTCAAAAGCTGGTCATAGAGCGAGAAAAAGCCCTCTTCGCTGTTTGCGCCGAGGAAAAAGTACACCGGTTTCATAAGATCCCTCCCAAAATTGGTGCTTTCTCCATAGCGTATGCGTGCGTGGCTGTCCCCGCTTCCCGCCCTTCCCAAATTTTGTTTGTAAGGCAGCAACGTTCCGTCATTCAGGAATGAAAAAAGCTCTGTTTGGGATTCCCAAACAGAGCCTTTTTATGTACTTTCTTCTTACGCCGTGAAGATCTTGTCCTCCGCTCTGCGCGTGTAGTCGCGTTCGAGCATCGCGCGGTGCGAGAGGAACGCGGGATCGTCGAAATACTTCGCACCCATCGGGCAGTTGCGCACGCAGGAGTGGCATTTGATGCACACGCCCACGACCTCGGTGACATCATCGGGATTGATCGAGCCCATCGGGCAGAGGGAGGCGCACACACCGCAGCGGATACACTTGTCGAGGTCGGTCTTGGGCTTCGCCTTCAGAAACACCTTCGGTTCGCCATCGAGGCCCAGCGGGCGGTAATACGGCGCGTCGGCGTCACCGTCGACCGTGACGGGCGCGGGATACTCGGTCATCCGCACGATGCGGCCCACGACCGCGGAGCCGAGCTTTGCAAGCTCCGCCATATCGTCGGAATCGGGTCTGCCGTTGGCAAGCACGTCGGTAAAGGCGTGGCGGCAGGCAAAGGCGCCCGCGCCGATGGTGTGGAAGCCGTCCCCTTCGAGGCAGGCGCAGAGCTCGGCAAGGGAATTGTCGAAGCTGCGGTTGCCGAACGTCACGACCGGCACGGCGAGCGCGCCGTTTCCGTGAAAGCCGGACTTCACAAAGTCGAGCAGCTTATTTGGAAGCTTGCCCGCGTAGGTTGGCATACCGAATACGACAAGGTCGCCCGCGGCAAACTCATACGCTTCCTCGCGCGCGGCGGGCAGCGTGAAATCGCGCACCTCGAGCGGCACGTCGAAGCTGACGGCAAGGGCATTTGCAAGCGTGGTGGTCACCTTTCTGGTGTTGCCGGTGGCGCTGAAATAGACTGCGTAAACCTGAGAAATGTTCATGGGAATCGGCCTTCTTTCTTTATTGTTCGGGGCGCTGCCCGGCCTTACAGGGAAAAATCCTCGGAGGTATACTGGTCGCGCAGCGTGGCGGGTCTCGGCGGCACACGTTTGAGCGGATCATAGCAAAAGTGACGGCAGTGGTCAGCAGAGTCGACCACGCCGCGGCGGGAGCAGATGACCTGCCCTTCGTTGATGACAGATCCGCTCTTGCAGTAGGCGCAGTGCTTTTCAATGTCCTTGCGGAACAGATGGAACATGGTCTCCCTCCCCTTTCTTTTACAGGCTGCGGACGACGAGCTTGCCGTCCTCCACCGACGCATGGATCTGCGTGACGGGGTGCTCGTAGGAGTCGATGATCTGCGCGGCCATGACGTCTTCGAGCTCTTTCTGAATGGTGCGGCGCAGATTGCGCGCGCCGTAGGTCGCGGAGTAGGACTTCTTGACGAGGTAGTCCTCAACATCCTCGTCCCACGTAAAGTGCAGGCCCTTGTCCTCAAGGCTCTTTTGCAGCTCATCGAGCATGATATGGGCGATGCCGGCGAAGTTCTTCTCGTCAAGGCGGTTGAAGCAGATGACCTCGTCCACACGGTTCAGGAATTCGGGGCGCAGGAACTCGCCGAGCGCCTTCATAGCGCGGTCGCGGTTCTGCTCGTTCACCGTGTGGCCGAAGCCGACAGTGCCCTCCTTGCGCTCGCTGCCCGCGTTGGACGTCATCACGATGACGGTGTTTTCAAAATTGACCTTGCGGCCGTGGGAGTCGGTGATCTCGCCGTCGTCGAGAATTTGCAGCAGGACGTTCATCACGTCGGGATGCGCCTTTTCGATCTCGTCGAAGAGGATGACGGCGTAGGGCTTGCGGCGAATCTTTTCGGTCAGCTGGCCGGCTTCATCATAGCCGACATAGCCCGGGGGCGAGCCGACGATGCGGGAGACCGAGTGCTTTTCCATAAACTCGGACATGTCGAAACGGATCAGCGCATCGGGCGAGTTGAAAAGGTCCTGCGCCAGCTGCTTGACAAGCTCGGTCTTGCCGACGCCCGTGGGGCCGACGAAGATAAAGCTCACCGGCTTGTGCTTGGGCGAGATGCCCACGCGGTTGCGGCGTATCGCCGCGGCGACGGCCTCGATGGCCTCGTCCTGACCGACGATGTGCTCTTTTAAGCGCTTGTCAAGCTCGCTCAGACGGCGGAACTCGTCTTCACGGATACGCGAGGCGGGAATCTTCGTCCAGAGCTCGATCACGCGGGCGAGGTTGTCCATCGTGAGCTGCGGGTCACCCTGCGCGCAGAGCGCGTCAAGCTCGGTCTGCGCCTTGATGGTAAGGCTCTTGAGCTCGGCCAGCCGCTCGAAGTCGGGTTCTTCTGCGCCCTGCAAAAGCTCGCGCTCCTTGTCGTAATCCTCGATCTCGCGGCGCAGCTCCATGCGGCGGTTGATGTTCTTGTCGTGCAGGTTCAGATCCGAGCATGCCTCGTCGATGAGGTCGATGGCCTTGTCGGGCAGGAAGCGGTCGGTGATGTAGCGCTCGGATAGCAGCACTGCCTGACGCAGAATACCCTCGGGAATTTTGACGCCGTGGAACTGCTCATAGTAGTGGGCGATGCCCTTCAAAATCTTGAGCGTGCCCTCCATGTTCGGCTCGTTGACCGTGACCGGCTGGAAGCGGCGCTCGAGCGCGGTGTCCTTTTCAATGTGCTTGCGATACTCGGTGAACGTCGTCGCGCCGATGACCTGAATTTCGCCTCGGGAGAGCGCAGGCTTCAAGATGTTGGCGGCGTTCATGCTGCCCTCGGCGTCGCCCGCGCCGACGATGTTGTGCACTTCGTCGATGACAAGGATGACGTTGCCCATCTTGCGGATCTCCTCGATGAGGCCCTTCATGCGGCTCTCAAACTGGCCGCGGAACTGCGTGCCCGCGACGAGCGCGGTCAGGTCAAGAAGATAAACCTCCTTGCTTCTCAGCTTGAACGGCACGTCGCCCGCGACGATGCGCTGGGCGAGGCCCTCGGCAATGGCCGTCTTGCCAACGCCCGGCTCACCGATCAGGCAGGGGTTGTTCTTCTGGCGGCGGTTCAAAATCTGGATGACGCGTTCGATCTCCTCCTCGCGGCCGATGACCGCGTCGAGCTTGCCGTCGCGTGCGCGCTGGGAGAGATTGATGCAGTAGGAGTCGAGGAATTTGTGCTTGCTCCCCTTTTCGACCTTCTTGTTGCTGCGCGGGCTCTGCGTCTGCTCGGCCTCGTTGCCATTTTGTGCGTCGTTCGCAGTGGGATTTCCGCCGAAAAAGCGGCTCAGGAACGGGAATGTGGCGGTCTTGCCGTCCTCGTCCTCGTTATCGGCGTCCGGATCGTCGGCGTCGGTCAGACCTTCGAGATTTTCCACGCCGCCGAAGGCACCCATCATTTCATTGGAGATATTGTCAAGGTCCTCATCCGTGATGCCCATGCGGCGCATCATCTCGTCCACCTGCGGCAGTCCGAGATTTTTCGCGCACTTGAGGCAAAGTCCTTCGTTGACGTTCTGCCCGTTTTCCTGACGGGTGATAAACACAACGGCGATATTCTTTTTACATCTGGAACAAAGTTGCGGCTGCATAGTATTTCCTCCTTGGGGTAAAGATCAGGGTAACAGCGCGGCGACAAGCCCGCGCGGAGTATGGCTCATAAAAAACGATAACAAATACGTGCCCTCGTAGTCGGCAAAGGCCTTGACGCCGAGCTTCGGTGCGACATCGCAGACGAGAAACAGCAAAAGTGCGCCCTCGATCAGGCCCAGCGCGCCGCCGCCGATGGTGTTGAGCGCGTTCAGCACTGGCAAGTCTAACACCTTGTCAATGCCGCCTGTCACTAAGCGAAGCAGCAGCGTGAGCACAAGGAAGCATAGCACGAACACGAGCGTCCGCACCACGCTGCCGAGCAGCGTCCGCACGGCGGCAAGCGCTGCGTCGCGCGCGGCATTTCGGAGCGACTGACGCACCGCGCCGTCGAAATCGAAGCGCAGCAGCTTTTTGAGAAGGCCTGTCACCGCGAGCGGCGAATCGTCCTGCCGAACGTTTTCCGCGTCCTGCGCGGCGTCGCCGTTTGGCGTTTCACCCGAGGCGTCGCTCTCCGCCGGGGTCTCCCCCTCGATCTGCGGGACATCCCCCTGCGGTGTCTGCGATTCGGTATCAAACCACTCCTCCACGCTCTTTTCAAGGCGCGGCATCAGCATGTCGGTCACGGGCTCGGTTAAAACGTCGGTCAGAAGCGACGCGCCGATCAGCGCGAGCACGATCGCCGCCAGCGCCATAAAGCTGCGGAACAGCCCCCGCTTGGCGCCGAACACGACGCTTAAAATGAGCACGAGCGCGAAGACTGCATCGATCATAAGACCATTATTCACGTTTCCCGCGCTCCTTTCAAGTCATAAATTGTAACATTTTTAGCGTTTTACAGAAATTACGGAATATAAAGCCAGGCGGACGACGAGCCGATCAGCACCGCCGTACCATCCTCGCGCATGATGACAGAGCGCGCGTACTCCGTGCCGTCCAGCCGCGCGTATTCCTGCAGCTGCGGCGTGTAGAGCACCAGACTGTCGCTGTACAGCACGGCGATATACTTCCCCGCCGCGGACATGGACAGGACCTCCTGGCTGCTGTCGAGACTTGCCATCTCTGTACCGTCGGACGAGACAGTCACGAGCTTCAAGGTGCTGCCCGAGCGGTAGCGGCTCAGCAGCAGCGCCGCGTAGTTGTCGCCGCCCATGCTCGAACCGCGCAGATACGGGTATTCGTAGCGATAGCTGCCGGAAAGCGTACCGTCCGATGAAAAGAGCGTCAAGCTCTCGTCCGTCAGGCACGAGAGCGTACCGGCCACGCTGTCGAGCGATAGCAGGAGTGAGCCCGTGAGTGTGTTGACCGAGTCCGCCTTATCGCTGCCGAGGGAATAGATGCTCACCGTGTCGGCGAATATGCCGTCCGACTCGCCGAGCGTCACCGCCGCCATGCGCTTGCAGTCGCGCATGACGACCGCGTCGATAACATAGTGCTCCGAGGAGTTGAAGGCAAACGTCTTCTCGCCCGAAGCGTCGTACACCGTAACAGCGGACTTGTAGCCGCTCTTTTCGGCGTTGAGCGCCAGATAGTCCGAGGAATTGACGCTGACCGACAGGATATTGCCGCTGCACTCGCCGCTCATATCGCGCACAAGGCCGCTGGAAGAGTAAATGAGCAGCGTCTGCCCGCCGATATCATAGACCGCGGCGGTCTGGCCGCCAACAGCGATGGCGGGATTCGTGAGCTTCACACTCATGCTGTCCACCACGCTGCCGCTGCTGCTGTAGATCGACACGCCCGTCGTCGAAGCGACGATCAGATGGTCGCCGAGCAGCGCAAAGGTGTTGCTGCGGTCGTTGCTGAACGAGTACATCTCCACCTTGCCCTGCTCATCCTGCGTGACCTTATTGTAGGAGAAAAGGCGGCGCACGCTGTCAAGACTGCTCAGGTCCTTCCACGCCGCGGCGACGACCACGGCCAGCACGACCACAAGCGCCAGAATCACCATCAGCGCCCGCTTGAGCCCGCCGCCGGAGCGGCGCGGGGCCGCCTGCGAGCGCCTCAGCTCCTCGCGTGTTCCCTTTTCCTCTTTGAGATCATTCATTGAGCCGTTCATCCTCATACCAAAGTCTCGTCATGTACAGTCCGCCCGGCGGCACCGTGGGGCCGGCGAGCGAGCGGTCGCCGGAGGCCAGGATCTCGGGGATGTCCTCTGGCGTGAGCTTCCCCTCGGCGGCGTAGAGCACCGTGCCGGTGATCGCCCGTACCATGTTATACAGGAACCCGTCCGCGCAGACCTTGAGTTCCAAAAGATCACCCGAGCGCGACACGCGGCAGTAGTGCACGGTGCGCACGGTGGTCTTCGTCTCCGTGCCGACAGAGCGGACGGCGCGGAAATCGTGCGTGCCCTCAAAGGCGCGCGCCGCGCGGTCCATCACCTCTTCGTCGAGGTGCTTGGGGTAAAAGTACGCCCTGTTGACATAGAACGGGTTTTTGATGCGGGAATTATAGATGCGGTAGGTGTATTCCTTTTTTTGACACGAGAGGATCGCGTTGAAATCCTCCGCCACCTCAAGCGCCTCGCGCACGACGATATCCTCCGGCGTGTGCGTGTTGATGGCAAACGGCAGGCGCTCGACCGGAATGCACGACTCGGTGTGGAAATTGGCGATGTAGCGCTCGGCGTGCACGCCCGCGTCCGTGCGGCCGCAGCCGACGAGCTTGACGTTCCCGCCGCAGACCTTTGAGAGGCCCTTTTCCATCGTCTCGCAGACGCTTGAGACCGTCTTCTGCACCTGCCAACCGTGATAGGCCGTGCCGTTATACATGAGCTTGAGGGCGATGTTTCGCATAAAAGCGTCCTTTCTTCTTATCGCAGCGCGATGACCGCGGCCACGAGCACGGCATAATAGCCGAGCACCAGATAGTCGCGCGTCTGGTAGTGCAGCACATTGAGCTTCGTGCGGCCTTCGTCGCCGTGGTAGCAGCGGCATTCCATGGCCGTCGCCAGCTCGTCGGCGCGGCGGAACGCGCTGACAAACAGCGGCACGAGCAGCGGCACGAGCGCCTTGGCGCGCTGCATGAGGCTGCCAGTCTCAAAGTCGGCGCCGCGCGCCTTCTGCGCGGACATGATCTTATCCGTCTCTTCGATGAGCGTCGGGATGAAGCGAAGCGCGATCGACATCATCATCGCGAGCTCATGCACAGGGACCTTGATCTTCTTGAGCGGGCCCAGCAGGCTCTCCAGACCGTCCGTCAGGCGGATGGGAGAGGTCGTATACGTGAGCAGGAACGTTCCCATAATCAAAAGCGTGATGCGCAGCATCATCGTGATGGCGGCGCGCACGCCCTCGATCGTAATGCGGAAGATCCAGAAATGGCACAGCTCCGTGCCGGGGGTGTAAAAGAGGTTCAAAAGCGCCGTGAACGCGATAATGAACAGCACCGGCTTTAATCCCTTGAAAAGTGCCTTCGCGCCCACGCGCGAGATGCGCACGGCGACAATCAGCGTCAGAATGAGAAGGCCGTAGGCAATGTAGCTCTTCGCCGTAAAGAGCGCCACGACGTAAAACACCGTGACGAGGAGCTTTGTGCGCGGGTCGAGCTTATGGGCGAGCGTGTCGCCCGGGAAAAACTGGCCGAGCGTGATATCCTTCAGCATTTCTTGCCGCCCCCTCTCTTGAGCGCGACAAGCTCTTTGCTGAGCTCATCGACGGTGTAAACGGCGGGGTTGATGGCAATGCCTTTATCGCGCAGCGCCATCGCGACGCGCGTGACCTGCGGCACGTCGAGGCCCGCGGTCATCAGCTCGTCGCCGCGGGCGAAGACCTCGCGCGGCGTGCCGCTCATGAGCACGTGGCTGTCCGACAGGACAACGATGCGGTCGACGTTTTTCGCGATCTCCTCCATGCTGTGGCTCACGAGCACGACGGTCGTGCCGCGCGCGCGGTGGAATTCGCGGATGTTTGAAAGCAGCTCTTCCCTGCCCTGCGGGTCAAGGCCCGCGCTCGGCTCGTCGAGCACGAGCACCTCGGGCTCCATCGCAATAACGCCCGCGATGGCCACGCGGCGCTTCTGTCCGCCGGAGAGGGCGAACGGCGATTTTTCCAGCAGATCGTCGGTAAGCCCCGCAAAGTGCGCGGATTCACGCACGCGGCGGTCGATCTCGTCTTTGGATAGGCCCATGTTCGTCGGGCCGAACGCGATATCGCGGTAAACGGTCTCTTCAAAGAGCTGGTATTCCGGATACTGGAACACGAGGCCCACGCGGAATCTTACGTCCCGAATTTTCTTCGGGTCCGACCAGATGTCCTCTCCACCGAGAAGTATCCGGCCGGAGGTTGGCTTGAGCAGGCCGTTCAGGTGCTGGATCAGCGTCGATTTGCCGCTGCCCGTGTGGCCGATGATGCCCAAAAATTCGCCGCGATAGATCGCGAGCGACATATCCTGTACCGCACTGCGGCAAAAGGGCGTACCCTCGCCGTAGGTGTGCGTCAGGTTTTCTACACGAATGATCTCTTCCAAAGTTACAGTCCTCTTAGGTAAAATTTTTCACAATGGCGTCTGCGCATTCCTCTACGGTGATGGCGTCCACGGGGACGTCCATGCCCGCCTCGCGCAGGGAAAAGAGCAGCGAGACCGTGTCCGGCACGGCAAGGCCGATGTCCTCCAGCTCCTTTTTGCGGGTGAAGACCTCGCGCGGCTTGCCGTCCATGACGACAAGGCCGTCGTTCATCACGATGACGCGGTCAGCGTGCTCGGCTTCGTTCATGTGGTGGGTGATGAGAACGACCGTGATGCCCTGCTCGCGGTTGAGCTTTTCGACGGCCGCGAGCACCTCGCGCCGGCCGATGGGGTCGAGCATGGCGGTCGCCTCGTCGAGCACGATGCACTCGGGCTTCATCGCCAGCACGCCCGCGATGGCGATGCGCTGCTTCTGTCCGCCGGAGAGCAGATGCGGCGCGTGCTTGACAAACTGCGTCATGCCGACGGCCTCGAGCGCGTCGTCCACGCGCTTTCTGATCTCGGCGCTCGGCACGCCCAAATTCTCCGGTGCGAATGCGACGTCCTCTTCGACGACATTCGCCACGATCTGGTTGTCAGGGTTCTGGAACACCATGCCCACGCGCCTGCGAATTTCAAGCAGGAGCGATTCGTCCATCGTGTCCATGCCCTCGACATAGACCTTGCCGCCGCTTGGCAGCAGGACTGCGTTGAAGGTCTTGGCAAGCGTCGATTTTCCGCTGCCGTTGTGGCCGAGGATCACGACAAAGCTGCCGCGCTCGATGGTCACATCCACCCCGCGCAGCGCGCGAGTGTTCACCTGGTCTTCCGTGCCCGGATAGGTGAAGGCCAGGTCTTGGGTCTTGATCATTTCCATAAAAGTTGCGTTCCTTAATCGTTGTCCCGAAAGAGCCTTCGGGGATTCATCGCCGCAAAGCGGCGGATTCCTTTATTCCGAGAACCAGCGGCCCGTCGCGCCGCAGGGCAGCGCGAGCCCCGTCTCCGTCACGGGCAGGCCCAGCTCGTCCCACGTGACCTTGCCGCCGTACTTTTCCGCAACGAGCAGGTGCAGCATGTAGCCGAGCACCGAGGGAGCGAGCCCCGTCGTATACGAGTTGATGATGACAAAAAGCGGCTTGTCCGATAAGACCTGCGCGCAGAGCTTCACGAACGGGAAAAGATTGTCCTCCAACTTCCAGACCTCTCCTCCGGGGCCGCGGCCGTAGCTCGGCGGGTCCATGATGATGGCGTCATACACCTTGCCGCGGCGGATCTCACGCTCGACAAATTTCGCGCAGTCGTCGATGATCCAGCGCACCGGCGCATCGGAAAGGCCGCTGACACGCGCGTTCTCGCGCGCCCAGTTGACCATGCCCTTTGCCGCATCCACGTGGCAGACCTGAGCGCCTGCCGCCGCACACGCGACCGTCGCGCCGCCGGTGTAGGCGAAGAGGTTCAGCACGCGGATGGGCCGGCCCGCGTTTTTGATCTTCTCGCGCGCAAAATCCCAGTTGACGGCCTGCTCGGGGAACAGGCCCGTGTGCTTAAAATTCATGGGCTTGACCTGGAATTTGAGATCCTTGTAATTTACCGTCCAGCTCTCGGGCAGCTTTTCCTTGTCCCAATGTCCGCCGCCCGAGGACGAACGGTAATAGCGGCCCTGCGCGTTGCGCCAGCCGCGGTTCGTGCGCGGCGTCTCCCAGATCGCCTGAGGGTCAGGCCGCACCAGAATTTGCTTTCCCCAGCGTTCGAGCTTTTCTCCGCCGCCGCAGTCCAGCAGCTCATAATCTTCCCAACCGTCCGCGATCCACATACATTTTCTCCTTTGCCGCATGGGCATACTTGCTCATAATAATCAATGTATTATACTACGCATTCGATTGAATAGTCAATGTATAAATCGTGAACGATCCTGCGCCATTCGCTTAATTATCTTTTTCCGTGGACTTTGCCGCGCGCTTGTGGTATGCTGGCAGAAACGACACAAGGAAAGATGGTCTTTTTTGATGGATAAACTGCTGCTGCACTCCTGCTGCGCCCCCTGCTCGGTCTACTGCGTGGACACGCTGCGCGCCGACGGGATCGAGCCCACGTCACTCTGGTTCAACCCGAACATTCACCCCTGGACGGAGTATGACGCGCGCCGCCGCACGCTGCTCGAATACGGGGAAAAAGAGCATGTAGAAGTGCATATTTTAGAGGATTACGGCCTGCGCGACTTTGTCCGCGCCGTGAGTGCGGATATCGACCACCGCTGCGCGCACTGCTACACCATCCGCCTCGGCACGGCGGCCAAATACGCCGCCGACCACGGCTACGACGCGTTCACATCGTCCCTGCTCATCTCTCCGTATCAGAACCACGAGCTCTTAAAGGCCGTGGGCGAGACGATGGGCAAGAAGTACGGCGTCGAATTCTACTACCGTGACTTCCGCCCCGGTTTTCGCGAGGGGCAGGCCAAGGCGCGCGAGATGGGCCTCTACATGCAGAAATACTGCGGCTGCATCTTCTCTGAAGAGGACCGCTATTCGACCAAGATCGAAAAGGCGAAAAAGCGCTACGCCGAAGAATAAGCGGCTTGCAAAAGGCAAGACCCGTTGGATGCTCCAACGGGTCTTTTTTCATTCTTTCGCGGCGATCAGCGCGTCGTGCACGAGCTGCAAGGCGCGCTCTGCGTCGTCGCGCAGGACGTAAAAGCTCATGAACCGCTCCCCCGCCGCAACGGCGAAGACGGTGATCTCCGCCCGTTCGAGCGCCGTGACGGCTATCTTCTCTTTCTCGATGCTCGGCAGCGCGCCGCCGACCGCCGTGATGGCCGCAAGGCGGCTCTGCCCGCTCTTTTTCTGCGTCACGCCGACGACGCTTGCGTCTTCATCCGTTTCGCAAACGATGCTGCCCGCGCCGCCTCCCCTGCACGAGCGCACGGTGATGGGCACGCCGCCCGCCTGCGCGAGCGCCACGCTGCGGTCGTGAAGCACCTGTGCGCCTTTCTGCGCGAGCAGCAGCATGTCGTCATACGAGATCACTTCACGCCGCACGGCGTTTTGGCAGATGCGCGGGTCAGATGAAAAAATGCCGTCCACATCGGTATAAATGATGAGCTCGTCGGCCTTCAGCGCCGCGGCGAGCGCCACTGCACTCGTGTCCGAGCCGCCGCGTCCGAGCGTCGTGATGTCGCCCCGCTCGTCGACGCCCTGAAAGCCCGCCGCGACCACAACGCGGCCCTCGGCCAGCTCCTTCCGGATACGCGCGGTGTCGATCATTTCGATCTCCGCGTTCCCATGTGTACCGTCCGTTTCGATGGGGATCTGCCATGCGCAGAGGGATACCGCCTCCACGCCGATGGACCGCAGCGTCATCGCGCCGAGCGCGGCGCTCATCTGCTCGCCCGCGGAGAGCAGCATGTCGAGCTCGCGCGGCGAAGGCTGCTCGCTGATCTCCTTTGCCTTTTGCAGCAGGCCGTCCGTCGTGTCGCCCTGCGCGGAGAGAACGACGACCACGTCGTCGCCTTCGTCCACCCGCGATTTGACGATGCGCGCCATGCGCAGAAGATGCGCATAGTCGCACACGGAGCTGCCGCCGAATTTCTGTACAATCAGGCTCATAAGAACCACTTCCAACAAAAAATGGATTGACAGCGCTCATCTCAGCCGCTGCCAATCCATCGTATGAACTTATACAAGCCCGCGTGACTCTCAGGCCGCGAGGATATCGAAGCGCACCACGCCCTCAAGCGCGAGCGCCCGCGCCATCATCTCCTCGATCGACTCCTGCATTTCGGACGTCTCGGCCGAGATCGTCACCGCGGCACAGCCGTTGGTGGGAATACTCTGGTTGATGGTCAGAATATTCGCGCCCGAACCGGCAAAAATAGAAAGGACGTCGGACAATACGCCGGGGTTGTTCTTGAGCATCGTGTAGAACGTGATGATGCGGCCGGTCTTCATGTCGTTGAAGGGGCGCACCGCATCGCGGTACTTATAAAATGCGCTGCGGCTGATGCCGACGGCGCGGGCGGCGTCGCCCGCGGTGCGCACCTCGCCGGACTGGAGCATGCGCTTCGCCTCCGCCACCTTGATAAAAATTTCCGGAAGGGCCTCTGCCGAGACCAAATAAAATTTCGTTGCAGGCGCCATAATGTTTCTCCTCCGCGGTCATCTGTCTTTATATGGCAGGATTTTAGCATATCTTAACGCATATTGCAACACTTTTTTCGATGGGAGGTCTGCAAAATTTGAATGAAGAACGGCTGAGACGCTTCCTCACTTTGTCGCTCGCGCTTTTCATGGGTGCATCTCTCTTTTATATCTGCTTTCGCTATGTGCTGCCGTGGTGTTTGCCGTTTCTGCTCGCGCTGCTCGTCGCGGCGCTGCTGGAACCGGTCGTTTTGTATCTGCGGCGGAAATTTCACTTTCAACGTGGCTTTTCCGCGCTGATCCTGACGCTGACGCTGCTGTTTCTGCTCGGCGGGCTGCTGTCGCTCCTGTGGTCTACGCTGCTTTCTCAGACGAACGCGTTGCTCGCCGCCGCGCCCGCGTTTTTCGACGCGATCCCCGCCGCAGCAGACGATCTGCTCTCCCGATTGGAGCAGTTCAGCGCGTCGAGTCCCGAATGGCTCAGCGGCTATCTGCACGAGCAGCTTTTCAGGGCCGTCACGGATGCGGACAGCCTGCTGCGCTCGCTGTCTTCGCGCGCGATGGCGTGGCTCGGCTCTGCCGCCGCGGCGCTGCCGGGCGGCGTGCTCGCCATCGCGACGGGCGTGCTTGCGATCTTCTTCACCTCCGCGTCGTACCCCGAGCTCTGCGCGGCACTCGAACACGCCGTGCCGGAAGAAGCGATGGCAAAGCTGCGGCTCTTTCGCGGCGGCGTAATGCGCTCGCTTGCGCGGTGGCTGCGCGCGCAGGCAACGCTGTCGCTCATCACGTTTTCAGAGCTTCTTATCGGCTTTCTCCTCATGCGCCAGAGCTATTCCCTGCTGCTCGCCTTTCTCATCACACTGCTCGACGCGCTGCCGGTCTTCGGCACAGGCACGGCGCTCGTGCCGTGGGCGGTCTTCACGCTGCTGTTCGGCTTCCCGCCCAAGGCCATCGTGCTCCTCGCGCTCTACCTCTGCACGCTCATCACGCGCAACACACTCGAGCCCAAGCTTCTCTCCGCGCAGGCGGGGCTGCCGCCGGTCGCGTCGCTTTTTGCGATGTACCTCGGCTACTGCACGTTCGGCGTGGCAGGGATGGTACTCTTCCCCTTCCTCCTGCTGCTGTTCGCGCAGATTCGAAACGCAAAAGCGGAAGCTGCCGCATAAAAAAGAGAACGGTTCTCACCGTTCTCTTTTTATTTTCTTTTACCGGCCTGTGCCGCCGTTGTTGAGCAGCCAGTTGAGGAACTGGCCGTTGTCTCCGACATCGCCGGATGCGCTGTCGCCCGCCGTACCAGTGTTGTCAGACGGCGTCTGTGTGCCGCTGTCACCGCCGGGGGTGGTCGGATCGCCGCCCGGCGTCGTGCCGCTGCCGTCATCCGATGCATCCGGGTCCGGCGTGGGCTCCAGAGGCGTTGTGTGCGTCGTGCACACGCCGCTGTACATCAGATCGCTGTATAGCTGCACTGTGCCGCTGTTCGTGCGCACCGGTTCGCCTGCAGGGATCGACGAAATGAGCCCTTCTTCGAGCTGTGCCTGATACGTTGCCTGAAGCGCGGCGCTCAGCGGCGTCGTGAGAAGCTCGCGCTTGTAGCCCCAACCGCTGCTGACGTTCGGCCGGCTCAGATCGAGCACATAGGCCGTCGTAACATTCGGGCAGTAGTCGGAGGCGAGCATGCCGGAATCGGCGCAGACGGTTACGCTGATGTGTCCGTCGCAGCTCAGCGAGGGCGCATAGCTCTTTGCGACCTTGACAGTCTGCGAGGGACAGCCGGCCGAGGCCAGAAGTCCCGTCTGCGTGCAGACGGTCACGCTGACCATGTCGGCGCTGCTGACTTCAAAGTCCTTGTTCGGAAGGCCCGCGTGGACCTTGCTCATAAACGTCTTCCACAGCGTGGCCGCGGGGTTGCCGCTCGCCACGATGCGCGTCGGCGTGTCGTAGCCGACCCAGACCGCTGCCGTGTAATACGGCGTGTAACCGACAAAGTAACGGTCGTTGTTGCTGTTGGTCGAACCGGTCTTACCGGCGATGGTCATGCCGGAGAAGTTCGCGCCCGTACCCGTACCGCTACGCACGACGTTTTTCAGGAGTTCGTTCATCGCATAGGCGGTGCTCTCCTCCATCGCGACGTGGGACTCGGTCTTATTTTCAAGGATGACGTTGCCGTTGTGGTCAAGCACCTCGGTATACGTTCTCGGCGTGGTGTAAACGCCGCCGCGGGCAAATGTTGCGTAGGCCGCGGCCATCTCGCGCGTCGTCACGCCCTTGGAAAGGCCGCCGAGCGCGAGCGCGCCCGCCGCGGTCATATCGTCGTTCGTCAGCGTCGTGAAGCTTAAGTTTTCGGTCATAAACGCATACGACGCGGGCAGCGTCAGCTTCATTGCCGTGCGCACCGCCGTGGGGTTGGACGAATTGCGGATGGCGTCTTGCAGCGTCATAATGCTGCGGTAGCCCGAGTAGGCGTTCACCGGCCAAATACTGCCGCCGAGCATTTCAACGGGATAGTCGTCGATGACGCTCGCGGGCGTGATGACGCCGGCGTCCAGCGCGGGCGCGTAAACGCTCAAGGGCTTGATGGCAGAACCGCACTGACGCACAACGGTCGAATAGTCGAGCAAGAACCGGCCCTCGCGCTCGCCCACGCGGCCCGCAACGGCGACGATGTCGCCCGTCGTGTTGTCGATGATCGTCGCGCCGGACTGGAGCAGCTGGCCCTTGGACGAGGTGTAGTTCAGGTTATTGCGGTCGGCGTAAACGCTCTCCACGATCGACTGCACCTCGGGATCGACCGTGCAGTAGATCGAGTAGCCGCCGGTGTAGAGCATATCCTTTGCCGTTTTTTCGTTGTAGCCAAGCTGCTCGTGCATATCGGCAACGATGTCGTTGAACATACGCTCGACAAAGTAGGAGTCATACGTCGTATTCGACGCACTGTCCGCCCTGCTCGCCACATTGGCGGAGGGGACAAAGTCCGCATCCCAGGTGAAGACGAGCGGCTCGGCCTGCGCCTGCTCGTACTCTTCGTCACTGATCTTGCCCAGCTCGTGCATCTTATAAAGAACGGTGAGCTGGCGCTCCTTGTTCTGCTCGCGGTACCAGTCGCCGCGCGCAGGGTCGTATTTATAGGGGAACTGCGTGATGCCGACGATAGACGCCGCCTCGGCGATGCTCAGCTCGCCTACGGTCTTGCCGAAGTAGCCCTCGGCCGCGGCCTCGATGCCGTAGCAGCCGTTACCAAAATAAACCTTGTTGAAATACGTCTCGAGAATTTCCTCCTTTGAGTAGTTCTTCTCGAGCCGCAGCGCGCGGAAGATCTCTGCCACCTTGCGCTTGATGGTCACCTCATTCTCGCCGGTCGTGTTTTTAATGACCTGCTGGGTGATCGTCGAGCCGCCGCGGGTCGACGTGCCGGTAAGCTTGCCGAGAATGGCCTTGGCCGTGCTCTTCCAGTCCACGCCGTGGTGGCTGTAGAAGCGCTCGTCCTCGATGGAGATCAGCGCCTCCCGCACATGCTTGGGGATGTCGTCGATACTGACGAGCGTTCGGTTCTCTTCACCATGAAGCTTCGTGAGCTCCACCCACTCCCCGCTTGTTTTATCCTGATAGTAGACTGTCGAGCTCTGCTTGAGCGTGTAGGCCGAGATGTCCACATTCAGATCGAGCGACGTGTGCACGTAGACCATGAAGATGGCGAAAAACATCAGGCAGGTCGTGAGTCCGATGGCGAGAATGGTGCCGATGACCGTTTTCGCCGTGCCGGACTTTTTCTTCTTGTGTGCCTGATGCGTGGGGTGCTGGGTGTGCTGTCTTCGGGGCGTCTGGTTTTCTGCGCAGTTTTCTTCCATAAAGCGCCTCCTCCTTTGCGATAGAAATATGCGCAAGCGCGCATAGCCGATTTTCAATAGTGATACAGAATACAGTATAGCACGGCTGTCAAGTGGTACGTATCTTGTCTTGCATTTTGCCGCAAGGTGCGGTATAATGCGAGCACAAACTTTCAGGAGGTGTTCCCCCATGAACGATGAGTTCGGCCCCAATTTCGTCACGCTGACCGATGACGAGGGCAACGATATAGAGCTGGAATACGTCGACGCGCTCGAGCATAACGGCACGACGTATATGGCCTTCTTCCCCGTGGTCGAAGAGGACAGCGAGGACGAGGAAAACGAAGAGGAATACGGTCTCGTGATCCTCAAAAGCCAGATGGAAAATGGCGAGGAGTTCCTTGTCACCATTGACGACGAAGAGGAAATCGACAAGGTCTACGACCTCTTCATGGAGCAGATCCTTTCCGACGAAGAGTAAAACTTCGATTGCGACGGATTTTTTCCGAAAACTGAGATAAACTGAACATGCCCTGCGGGGTGCGTGATAAGTTCTTTTTAAACCCACATTTCGTCATAAGGGACGCCGGTACGCTCCGGTGGTTTGCAGGCCTCCCGGCTGCCGTCTGCGGCTGGACGTTGGAAGCAATAAAGCCGGACAGAGGCGACCCACCTGTCCAGAATGGTGCAGGTTTTGACGGGGCTTACACGGCCGCTGCGGGGCATCTTTTTATCTTTCCACGGATTGCACAAAATTACGTTTTTATTTTCTACGTCAGTTTAGACGAAAAAAACGTGCATTTTGTTCGCGATTCCTGTAAAATATTTTTACAAACTAAATTACCGTTTGGTAGCTGCAACGTAGTGCTTCGCGCACGGGCTGTACGGTCTCCCCTTTCGGGGAGATGATACGGTCTGTGTGAGGAGCGCTTTTTTCTTTCCCCTTGCGGTGCCGCTTTCGCGGCGGGGAAAAGGCAAAAGAAAAAGGAGGAGCAAACTTATGAAACTTGTCACCAACGGTCGTCTCATCACCCGCAACGCAGATGCGCAGGGCTATTTCGAGCACGGCGCGGTCGCCTTTGAGAGGACGAAGATTGTCGAAGTAGGCGAGGAAGCGATGCTTCGCGCCAAGTATCCCGACGCCGAGATCATCGACGCCAAGGGCGGCGTCATCATGCCCGCGTTCATCAACGCGCACACGCATATCTACTCTGCCCTCGCCCGCGGCCTTTCCATCGTCGGCAACAACCCGACGAACTTCTACGAAGTCCTTGACGGCACATGGTGGGCCATCGACCGCCATCTGATGATGGACGGCACAAGGGCGTCCGCCACCGCGCTGTACATGGACTCCATCAAGCAGGGCGTGACGACGATCTTCGACCATCACGCCTCTTACGGTGAGATCCCCGGCACGCTCCACACGATTGCCGAGGAGAGCAAGCGCCTGGGCCTTCGCTCCTGCCTGTGCTATGAGGTCTCAGACCGCGACGGCGAGGAGAAGTGCTTACAGGCCATTCAGGAGAACGCCGATTTTATCACCGAATGCGAAAAGAATAAGGACCCGATGCTCGCGGCAATGTTCGGCGGCCACGCGCTGTTCACGATCTCCGATAAGACCTTCGACCGCATGGTCGCGGCCAACAACGGCCGCACGGGCTATCACATCCACGTGTCCGAGGGCATGAACGATGTGTACGACTCCCTCCAGAACTATGGCCGCCGCCCCGTCCAGCGCTTGCAGGATCACGGCATTCTCGGTCCCAAGACCATCCTTGGCCACTGCATCCACGTCAACACCGCCGAGATGGAGATCATCAAAGAGACCGGCACGATGGTCGTGAACAATCCGGAATCCAACATGGGCAACGCCATCGGCATCTGCCCCGTCCTCCAACTCCACAAGCGCGGCATTCTTCTCGGCATGGGCACCGACGCCTACACGAACGACATGCTCGAGTCCCTCAAGGTCGCCCTCTGCTCCCAGCGCAGCCAGAACTGCCTGCCGAACGTCGGCTGGTGCGAGGTCACGGACATGCTCTTCAAGAATAACGCGAAGATCGGTGAAAAATACTTCCCCGACACGCTCGGCGTGCTGAAGCCCGGTGCCGCGGCGGACATCATCGTCATGGACTATAAGCCGTTCACCCCGTTCTCCGACGAGAATATCGACGGCCACATGATCTTCGGCATGACGGGCCGCCAGTGCCAAACCACCATCGCCGCCGGCAAGACTCTCATGCTCGACCGCGAGCTCGTCGGCATCGACGAAGAAGCCGAAAATGCGCACATTCTTGAAGCGGCAAAGAAACTCTGGGGCGAGCTGAATCACAGAACCTATTAAGCAAGCGGGAGGAAAAAACAATGTCTGAAAAAATGTATCCCATTCCGTTCGACTCTCTGATGAACTGGGTGACGAGCGAATACGCGCAGTGCGGCGATGTGTTCGGCGTTCATAAGCACTATCACGCAAGCGGCAAGAGCCTGCCGATCTTTGGCGAGCGCATCGAAACGCCGTTTGGCCCCGCCGCCGGCCCCAACAGCCAGCTTGCGCAGAATATCATCGCGGCCTATGCCGCCGGCGCGCGCTTTTTCGAGGTCAAGACCGTGCAGAAAATGGACGGCGCGGAGCTTGCCGCCTGTGTTCCCCGCCCCTGTATCCTCGCCGCTGACGAGGGCTACAACCAGGAGTGGTCGACCGAGCTGACCGTGCAGCAGGCGCAGGACGAGTACATCAAGGCCTGGTGCGCGCTCAAGATCATGAGCAAGGTCTACGGCTTCGGCGATCCCGACGGGTTCGTGTTCAATATGTCCGTCGGCTACGACCTGGACGGCATCAAGGGCCGCAAGGTCAACACCTATATCAACAACATGATGGACGCGGGCAAGACCGCGCAGTTCAAGGAATGTAAAAAAGTCCTGACCGAGCTCTTCCCCGAGGAAAAGGACTTCATCGCCTCGATCTCCCCCAATGTTTCCCGCTCCGTTACGCTCTCCACGCTCCACGGCTGCCCGCCGCAGGAGATCGAGCGCATCGCAAGCTATCTTCTCAAGGAAAAGCATCTGCACACCTTCGTCAAGTGCAATCCGACCATTCTTGGCTACAAGACCGCGCGCAGCATCCTCGATTCCATGGGCTATGACTACATCGTTTTCGACGAGCATCACTTCAACGAAGACCTCCAGTGGGAGGACGCCGTGCCGATGTTCGAGCGGCTGCAAAAGCTCGCGGACAAGCAGGGTCTTGAATTCGGCCTCAAGCTCTCCAACACCTTCCCCGTCGACACGACGCGCGGTGAGCTTCCCAATGAGGAAATGTATATGTCCGGCCGCAGCCTCTTCCCACTGACGATTGAGATGTGCAATCGCATCTCCCGCCAGTTTGGCGGCAAGATGCGCATTTCGTTCGCCGGCGGCGCGGACTACTTCAACTGCGACAAGCTCTTTGCCGCGGGCATCTGGCCCATCACCGTTGCCACCACCATCCTGAAGCCCGGCGGCTACAACCGCCTGCACCAGATGGTCGAAAAGGTCGAGGATATGCCCTACCGCGCATTTTCCGGCAACGACCCCGCCGCGATCTCCGACCTTGCCGCCTCCGCGCTGCACGACTTCCACCACCTCAAGGCCATCAAGCCACTTCCCTCGCGCAAAAAAGATGAACAGGTGCCGCTGCTCGACTGCTTTACCGCACCCTGCAAGGGCGGCTGCCCCATCGAGCAGGACATTCCCGAATACCTTGAGCTCTGCCGCAAGGGGCTCTACGGCCCAGCACTGAAGCTCATCACCGAGAAGAACGCCCTGCCGTTTATCACCGGCACTATCTGCGCGCACCGCTGCCAGGGCAAGTGCTCGCGCAACTTCTATGAGGAATCCGTCCACATCCGCGAGACGAAGCTGCTCGCCGCGGAAAAGGGCTACAACACCTTGATGGCCTCCCTCCGTATGCCCGAGCCCGTTGACGACAAGAAGGTCGCCATCGTCGGCGGCGGCCCGACCGGTATCGCCGCGGCGTACTTCCTTGGCCGCGAGGGTGTTCCCACCACGATCTTTGAGCGCGAGCGCAAGCTCGGCGGCGTGCCGCGCTATGTCATCCCCGCCTTCCGCATCAGCGACGAGGCCATCGACAAGGACGTCGCGCTCATGGAGCGCTACGGCGTCGAGGTCAAGCTCGGCAAGTCTGCTCCGTCCGTCGAACAGCTCAAGAAGATGGGCTACACGCACATCCTGATGGCCACCGGCGCGTGGAAGCCCGGCAAGCTCGACATTGAAGGCAACGTGCAGGGCGTCATCGAGTGGATGAAGCGCATGAAAAAGCAGGTCAAGCCCTGCCTGAGCGGCAACATCGTCGTTGTCGGCGCGGGCAACACCGCCATGGACGCCGCGCGCGTTGCCAAGAGAATGGGCGCGCATGCGACCATCCTCTACCGCCGCACGAAGAAATTCATGCCCGCCGACGAGCACGAGTTACAGCTCGCCATCGACGAGGGCGTCGAATTCGTCGAGCTGGCCGCGCCCGTCAAGCAGAGCCGTGGCAAGCTTCTGTGCGATAAGATGATCCTCGGCGAGCCGGATGAGAGCGGCCGACGCAGCCCCGTCAAATCCGGCGAGCAGTTCACCATCCCCTGCGACATGGTCATCTCCGCCGTCGGCGAGCAGGTCGATGCCGATCTCATGGCCGCGAACGGCATTGAGATGGAGCGCAAGGGTCCCGCGTTCGAGACGAACATCCCCGGCGTGTACTGCGCGGGCGACGCGCACCGCGGCCCTGCCACCGTGGTCGAGGGCATTGCCGATGCCGCACGCTTTGCCGAGATCGTCGTCGGTCACCCGCACATCTACGACATCCCTGCCGAGGCCGATGTGACCGAGTTCGACGCGCAGGCCAAGAAGGGTATCCTCTCGATGGCCAGTAAGTGTGTCTGCGACGGCGAGCGCTGCTTACAGTGCTCCACCGTGTGTGAAAACTGCGTCGATTCCTGCCCGAACCGCGCGAATGTCGTCATCAAGATGGCCGACGGCTCGCACGAGATCGTCCACGTCGACAAGATGTGCAACGAATGCGGCAACTGCACGCAGTTCTGCCCCTACGCAAGCGAACCCTGCCACGACAAATTCACCCTCTTCCAGACGAAGGAGGACATGGACGAGAGCGAAAACTACGGCGTGCTCTTCGAGGACGACGATATGGTCCGCCTGCGCTACGAGGACGGCGTGAAGGAATACGACTTGGCCTCCTGCGACAATGATCTCCCCGTCGAGCTCGAGGCGTTGATCCTCACCGTGCGCGATAAGTACAGCTACCTGTACGTATAACAACAAAATCGCAAAATGAAACAGGGAGCCGGTGCGTCGCACCGGCTCCTCTCCCCTTTGCAACAAAAAGAGCGCTGCCTAAGCAGCGCTCTTTTTGCGTTTATATCTTGCCTTACTTCTCGATCAGGTTCAGCTGATAGATGATCTTGGCGATCTGCGCGCGGGTCAGGGACGCGGCAGGCTCGAAGGTGGTCTCGGTCATGCCGTTGATGACCTTCGCATCGACGAGCGCCATCACGTAACCGTCGGTGCAGTCAGTGAACTTGCTCTCGGTCTTGGACTCGGCAAGCTTGTTGAGCTTGGCAGCGACCTGGCAGAACTCGAGACGGGAGATGGCCTTCGCACCGTCAAGATCGGCGGCAACAAGACCCAGCTCCGCAGCCTTGGCGATGACGTTCTTGCTCCAGTCGGCGCCGGTGGCGTCCGCAGCCTTGAGATCGCCGTTGCTGACAAGCAGGAGCTTGAGCGCGGCAGCCCAGGTCAGGGTGTCGTTGGGCGCATAGGTGGTGGCGGAGGTGCCGTTGATGATGCCGTCATTGTAAAGGTCGATGACATACTTGCCGAACCAGGAGGAAGCCTTGACATCCTTGAACGGGTTCAGCAGGATACGGCCCTGAGGCGCGGCATACTGCGCACCGATCACGCCCTTGAGTTCGGTGGTGACGTACTCCATCACAGCCTCGTCCAGAGGGATACCGGTATCGAACTGTGCGGAAGCAGCAGCGAAGGCATAGTAGGTGTCGCCGCCGCCGGCAACAAAGTTATTGGTAACGACCGCATAGGTATCGTCCGCCTTGAACTCCTTGCCGTTGATGCTGTTGATGACCACGCGGTTGATGCTCTTGGGACCATAGTAGGTGGAAGCAGGATAGGTCTCAGCATTGGCATCATAAGCGACAGCCGTGGAGAGGGTGAAGTTGATGCCGGCAACCTGCGGGAAGCCGCCGACGGGCAGGTTGTAGGTGGAAGCCTCGAGCGCTTCAAGAAGCTCTGCGCCGGTGACATAGATGACTGCGACCGTGTTGCCAAACGGTAGAACGGTGTTGATGTCCTTCTTGGTGACATCACCCGGCTTGATGGCAGCGCGGATGCCGCCGCCGTTGGTGATGGCGACCACATGGTCAGCATCGACGGTCAGGCCTTCCTTGTTCTGCATGACCTTCCAGAGCATTGCATCGGTGATGAGATCGCCGTTGTTGGTCTCGCTGTCGCGGTTGCCGTTGGGGGCCTTCGCGCCGTTGAGCGTGACCTCGCTCTTGGCGAACACAACGCCGTATTCCTTGTCGACGCGGTCAACGATCGTCTTCGCGGCGGCGGCAACGGTCGCATCCTTGGCGGTGTCTTCCTTGATCTCGTAAAGGGAGTTGCTCTCGATCTTCTTGCTGGCGTCATCGATGACGATCACGCCGATGTTGGCAAATGCGGTACCGGTGGACTGGATGGGCTCGCCCTTCTCGCCCTTGGTCATCACGGTGTGGGAGTGACCGTCGACGATGAAGTCGATGCCCTTGACTGCGGCGTAAAGATCGGTGGAGCGGTAAGGAGCGGACTCAGCGTCCACGCCCAGATGCGCAAGGCAGATGACGACATCCGCATCCTTGAGCGCCGCGACCTGATCGGTGGCCGCCTTGGTGAAGGTGTCGCCGGTCGCAAAGGTCAGGCCCTTGATGAGCGCGGGGTTGGCCTTGGTCTGAGTCTCGGGGGTCTCCATGCCGAAGAAGCCGACCTTCACGCCGGACTTGGTCGTGTAGGTGTAGTTCGCATCGAAGATGGGGGTGCCGTCCTCATTGAAGACGTCCGCGCAGACGACCTTGAACTTGGCCTTGCTCATGTTTTCCTTGAGCTGGGCATAGCCGTAGTCGAACTCGTGGTTGCCGAGGGTGACGACGTCGTAGCCCGCGGCATTCATCATCGTGACCGCATCAGCGCCCTTGGTGGAGCTGACATAGGTCGTGCCCTGGCTGAAGTCGCCGGCGTCGACGAGGATGACCTCGGCGCCCTTGGCCTCATAGTCGGCCTTGAGCTGTGCGATGTAGGCATAGCCCTCGACCGCACCGTGCACGTCATTCGTATGCAGAATGACAGTCTTGCCCGCCATCTCGGCTTTCGCATCAGCGGCGGTGTCCGCCGCAAAGCTGGTCACAGTCAGGCTGAGAACCATCGCCATTGCGAGCAGGACGGATAGGAACTTGCGCATAGTGTTTTCCTCCTCAATTTTTTCACTCCGCTTTTTCTCTGTCCGCTCTTCGTGACACACAGCTTCTTTTCACATCTCTCAGTTGGTCTGCGCGCCAAAAGTTCGCTTTTTGTACAAATAAAAGCGGAATGTGGTATGATTTATTGTATCGTATGTCTGCTACTTTCTCAATACGGCATTGTTCCGAATTTGCGGCAAAAATCTTGGCGCTTCTCACATTTTTTCCAAACTCTATGGAAATCAGGTAAAAAGTATGCTATGCTTTTGCTAATTTGGAACGGTATTTTTTCAAAGGAGGCTTCTTCCATGAAAACACTGCTTCGAGGCGGCTATGTCGTCAGCGGCCGCGGCTGCCGCCGCGCCGACGTGCTCATCGACGGGGAAAAGGTCGAAATGCTCGGCCACATCCCACCCGAGCTCGCCGCGCAGAGCGAGGTCGTCGACGTGACGGGCTGCATGCTCTTCCCCGGCTTTATCGACGCGCACACGCACTTCGATCTCGATGTGTGCAGCACCACGACAGCCGACGACTTTGAAAGCGGCAGCAAAAGCGCCATCCGCGGCGGCACGACGACGGTCATTGACTTTGCCTGCCCCAATAAAGGGGAATCCCTTGCCTATGGCCTTGATCTCTGGCATAAAAAGGCCGATGGCAAGTGCTACTGCGACTACGGCTTCCATATGACCATCGACGACTGGAACGAGAGCATCGAGTCTGAGCTCGACGCGATGTTCGACGCCGGTATCACGTCTTTCAAGATGTACCTCACCTACCCCGCCATGATGATCGGCGACGGCGCGGTCTACCGCGCGCTGAAAGCGCTCAAGGTCCGCGGCGGCATCGCGGGCGTCCACTGCGAGAACGCGGGCGTCATCGACGCGCGCATCGCCGAACTCAAGGCGAGCGGCCTGGGCGCGGACGTCGTATCGCACCCGATCTCCCGCCCCGACTATTTAGAGGCCGAGGCTGTTTCGCGTCTGCTGCGCATCGCGCAGGCGGCCGACGCGCCCGTCATCATCGTCCACACGACGAACCGTGCTTCTCTTGACGAGATCGCCGCGGCGCGCCGCCGCGGACAGACCGTGTATGTTGAGACCTGCCCGCAGTATTTGGCGCTCGACGACGGCGTTTATTACGATCCCGACTTCTCCTCCGCCGCGCGCTATGTCTGCGCGCCGCCGATCCGCTCGCAGGAAGACAGTGAAGCGCTCTGGAAGGCGCTGCGCCGCGGCGAGGTGCAGACCATCTCGACCGACCACTGCTCGTTCACGCTCGAGCAGAAGGACATGGGCCGCGACGACTTTACGAAGATCCCCGGCGGTCTTCCCGGCGTCGAAACGCGTGGCGAGGTCGTCTACACTGTGGCCATCAATGAAAACAAGCTCTCGCTCGGCGGCGTCTGCCGCGCGCTGAGCGAAAATCCCGCCAAGCTCTACGGTCTCTACCCCCGCAAGGGCGTCATCGCTGCGGGCAGCGACGCCGACATCGTCGTCTACGATCCCGGCGCGAGCCACGTGCTCCACGGCGCGGACATGCTCTCCAAGGCGGGCTACACGCCGTTCGAGGGATTCCGCACGAATGGCGGCGTGTCGAAGGTCTACCTGCGCGGTCAGCTGCAGGTGGACGGCGGCAAGGTCGTCGGCGGCAAGATGGGCGAATACTTGAAGCGCGGCAAATGCGCACTGTGAGGTAAGATATGGATCTGAGGGAAATTTTATTTGCGCAGTTCCCTGCGTTTTTTCTGCTGAGTCTGCTGTTTTTGATCGCGCACCTGCGCGTGCGCAAGCACAGCGCCGTCAAGTCGGTGCTGTGGGTGCTGCTGTTCGGCGCGGCGCTGGCCGTGTCGATCCTGTTCTGCTTCCTCGGCATGCAGGCGAAGTACTGGACGGTCAAGACGCTCTTCGAGCTCAAGTTCTGGAGCTGGCTCGGCCTTGCGATCGTGGTGTTCGTGTTCGTGCTGCGGCTGGTGTTCAAGCTGCAAAATAAGCACGCTCAGCACATGGTCGAAAAGGAGCGCGCCAAGGCGGAAAAGACCCGCGAGGAGGCCGTAAAGCAGGCGCGCGAAGAAGGCCGCGCCGAGGCCATGGCCGCCCAGCAGGCGCAGGAGGCCGAAGCTGTCGCGGCAGAGCCCGCAGCGGATGAGTCCGCCTCCCCCGCTGCCGAGGAGACCGCACCAGCAGAGAACGCCGATCCTGAAAAGGCGGTCGAACGTTAAGTATGGAACAGACACAACCGCAGCGCATCGCGTATTTTGACGTACTGCGCATTCTGGCGACTTTCGCCGTCATCGTGCTGCATCTGTCCGCGCAGCACTGGGCCGATACGGACGTCTATTCAAGAGCTTGGCAAGCCTTCAACCTTTACGACAGTGCCGTCCGCTGGGCTGTTCCGGTTTTTGTGATGATTAGCGGCGCGCTGTTTCTCTCCGGCTCGCAGAGCATCGGGCACATTCTGAAAAAGAACGTGTCGCGCCTTGTCACAGCGTTCATCTTCTGGTCGGCGCTCTACGCCGTCTTCATGGTGAACTTCGAGGGATGCCCGACGAACCTTATTTTGCAACAGTTTCTCAACGGTCACTATCACATGTGGTTCCTCTTTATGATCGTGGGACTGTATCTGATCGTACCGTTTCTTCGCCCCATCGTGCGGGATGAAAAGCTCCTGCGCTATTTTCTACTGCTCACGCTCATCTTTACGTTCCTGCTGCCGCAGATCGCGTCGGCCGTGTCGCTTCTCTCGTGGCAGTACTGCGCTGAATTCAAGGCGCTCACGGGCAAATTCTATTATCATTTCACGCTCGGCTTCGTCCCCTACTTTGTGCTCGGTTACTATTTGGTCCGCAAGGAGTTTTCCTTGACCGCAAAGCGTGTGCTTTACGCGCTCGGTGTGCTCGGCTTCGTCCTCACGGTCGTGCTGACGTCGTTCGCCTCGCGTTTGCAGGACGCGGCAACAGAGCTGTTCTACGGCTACGATTCGCTCAATGTACTGTTTGTCTGCGTGGGGCTGTTCGTCTTTGCCAAAGAGCATCTGAACTTCCCGAACTTAAGCGAAAAGTGTCACAGGTGCATTCGCGCGCTGTCGCGCTGGAGCTTCGGCGCGTACCTCGTACACCCGCTGTTCATCGAATCGTTCGACATTTTTCTGCACTTCAACACGCTGTCACTCAACGTTTTTTTCTCCGTTCCCCTGCTGACATTGATCATCGGCGCGCTGTCGTTCCTCGTCTCAGCGCTGCTTCACCAGATCCCATTTGTCAAAAAGTATTTTGTATGAAAAGAGCCCCGCGGATCATGCGATTCACGGGGCTCTTCTTTTTCTGTTACGCTTCGGTCTTGATGCCGCGCTTGTCGAATTCCTCGACCAGCAGGTCAAGGTCGTTCGGCAGGCTCATCGGCTCGCCGCAGAACTTGATGGCGTTGGCCACGTCCTTGAGGCCGTTGCCCGTCACGACGGAGACGACCGTGTCGTTTTCGCCGAGCACGCCCTGCTCGCAGAGTTTTTTCACGCCCGCCGCGCCGGTGACGCCCGCGGGCTCGCCGAAGACGCCACAGGTCGTGCCGAGCAGCTTTTGCGCCGCCATGATCTCCTCGTCCGTCACGTTCACGACGATGCCGTTCGACTCGCGGATCGCCATGAGCGCCTTGTCCGCGTTGCGCGGCACGCCGACGGCGATGGAGTCGGCCAGCGTGTTCTCCTCCATCGGCTCCCAGGGCTTGTTCTCCGCGATGGCGCGGTTGATGGGGTGGCAGCCCTCGGCCTGCGCGGAAATGAGGCGCGGGAGCTTGTCGATAAAGCCGATGGCGTACAGGTCCTTGAGGCCCTTCCACACGCCTGCGATGGTGCAGCCGTCGCCGACGGAGATGGCGAGATAATCCGGCATCTTCCAGTCGAGCTGCTCGGCGATCTCGATCGAAACGGTCTTCTTGCCCTCGGAGAGGTACGGGTTGATGGCCGCGTTGCGGTTGTACCAGCCCCACTTGTCGATGGCCTTTTTCGACAGCTCGAACGTCTCTTCATAGTTGCCTTTGACGGAGATCACGTTTGCGCCGAAGGTCATCAGCTGCGCGACCTTACCCTTGGGCGCGCGCTCGGGAACGAAGATGAAGGTCTTGAGCCCGGCGGCAGCGGCGTTGCCCGCAAGGGAGCTCGCGGCGTTGCCCGTGGACGAGCAGGCGATGATCTTCGCGCCCGCCTCCCCCGCCTTGGCGACCGCCATGGCGGACGCGCGGTCCTTGAGCGACGCCGTCGGGTTCTGTCCGTCGTCCTTGACCCAGAGCTTTTTGAGGCCGAGCTGCTTTGCAAGGCGCGGCTCTTCGTAGAGCGGGCTCCAGCCTACGCGCAGCGGCGTGTCGGGCGTTGTTTCCTCCACCGGCAGCAGCTCGCGGTAGCGCCACATCGTGTTCGGGCGGGACTTGAGCGTTTCCTTCGTCAGGTTCTTTTTGATGTAGTCGTAGTCATAGATGACGTCGAGAATGCCGCCGCACGAGCAGTTCGTGAGGTTCGGCGTGGCCTCGTATTCTTTCCCGCACTTGACGCAGCGGGCGCATTTGACGTTTTTTAACATAATAACTCCTTATTGTCCGCGCGCTGCGCGGTGGGTTTTTGCAGCGTGAAAGCGCTGCTGCTTTTTGTCCCCCTATTCGCAGGGGGACGCGAGACAAAGGGGGTATTTGGAAATGTCAAGAAATGTGCAGTCGGGAAACACCCAAAATCTGAAAAGCACGGTAATACAGCGCAGTTTTCCGAAGTGGAGCGTAG
>ERZ827126.386-NODE-386-length-65090-cov-5.588560_pt1 | contig 65090 bp, 44 predicted proteins | sample MGYA00519780_ERZ827126 | MGnify/ENA primary metagenome ERZ827126 (study PRJEB31778, sample SAMEA3449262) | human gut metagenome | biome: human gut; feature: human-associated habitat; material: faeces | place: United Kingdom | collected 2010/2012 ...
TTCAACATCTCAACGAAGAACAAAACCGAAAGTGCGCAGGAATTCGGACGTTATCCTATCTCGCTTATGGATGGCGGATTTTCATGTGCGTCTGCTGGTATCTCGCTTATGGATGGCGGTGTACTGAAGTAAATCGCTTGTTTGGGGGTATGATTCATACCCCCAAACTTCGTTTTTGCTGTTGGAACCGCCATCCATAAGCGAGATGGCATGTGTCAGTGATCCAAATCCGCCATCTATAAGCGAGATAGGTGTCAGAAGGTCGCGAATTACAGGGCGGACTTGCCGGTGAGGTGGCGGTAGAGTTCCGGATCGACCGGTTTGCCGAGCTTGAGTGTGGAAATGACTACCTTTGACTCGCTGCCATCCTCGCCGGGGTTCACCGACGCGCGTACGTCGTCCAATGCGACTGCGCTGCCGACGAAGTAATAGGATTTCTCCTGTTCTTCGGCTTTGCGACGGATGAAAATCGGCACAAAATGGCGATTCTGCCATTCCGGAGTACGTTCCGTTCCGTCCAGCAGCCACCGGAATTCGTTTGATTTAAGCGAGCGATTGTTCTTGCTGAACCATTCGATCTCGCCGGGATTAAGGAACCGGTCGCCATACTGGCTCGCCTCATATTTAATGAAAATCGGAAGCGAGCCGCTTTCGGTGTCCAATTTGTATCCGCCGACATTCTGCGGCACCTGTTCCGCAGGCCAACCACACAGTCGCATCACATCGAACACACTGTACTTTTCTCCATACAGGAACCCATGATTCTGGCGGATATGATGCTTGCGGGACGATTCCGCCAACGCCAACGCGTTGAACAGACCGGCTTCGACGGTATCCGTGAAGAACGTGCGGAAAGTGGTCTGTTCAAGCATCGAGCGGAACTCGTCGGTCAACCGATAAGCCCCATCATCGCAGAGGCGCACCAAAGGAGTCTGCCCGAAACGTTTGCTGTTCGCGGCGATGAAATAGGAATAATCCAACGTGGCGAACGCGGAACGGCATTGCAACTCGTTACTGTCCGCATCGGGGAACAGCGCAGTCAACAACGTCTGCAAATCGACGATCGTGATCGCATGCTGTGAAGCGACCTCACGAAGCGCAGTCAGCGCATCCTCGGAACAATCCGGATCGATCCGCTGCCAATCCATACCGCACAATGCCGCCAAAATCAGTAATTCATGTGGGCGCAAACCACGCAGTTGCGTGGCCGTCAACATTTTCAGCACACCATTCTGCGCATCCGAAGTTGGCTCAAGCTGCTCAAGATACGAAGCGGCCGCATTCTTGCCGCGCGACAAACTCTTCTCGCGGGAACGTACAAACGACAGATAATCGTCATTCTTCGAAGCCATAGTGAACACAAGCGAAACATCGCGTCGCGCGAAATCCATCAGCATCGGGATGCGTCCCAATTCGTAACGCATCTGCTGATATTGCTGGCTCAACAGTTTCATGTTCGACAAATCGGCGGTATCCAACGATGCAAGCACGCGCTCGCGAGAGATTTTGTCGAAGCTGATGGAAGAGATACCAATGGTTTCGCGTTGCAGATTCTTGCGTGCCACATCGCGATCGCCGGTATTGCCATACAGGGCGATCGGAATCAGATAGTTGTTCGCGTAGTTTCCGATGAAATCGATGACGACCACGCAATCCTTGCCGTTTGCCTTACGTAAGCCGCGGCCGAGCTGTTGCGTGAAGATGATGCTTGATTTCGTCTGACGCAGCATCACGATCTGATTGACGTGTGGAATATCCACGCCTTCATTGAACAGGTCGACGGTGAAAATATAGTCCAATTCGCCGTTCTCCAACTGTGCCACGGCAGTGTCGCGTTCCATCTGCGAATTTTCGCCGGTGATGGCTTTCGTGCGGTATGGCCGTTCCGCCTGCTGGTTCATCTGCTGGTTGAACAGGTCGGACAGTCGTTTCGCTTCCTCGCGTCGGCTGCAGAACACCAGACCTTGCACGGGTGTTCCGGCCTCGCTGTAGATCTGTATCTTGTCGATGATGTAGCGCACGCGGTTCGGGTCGGCGAGTTCTTCAAGCCAACGGCTTAGCTCGTTACGTTCCTGGTCGGTCATTGACTCGACCTTGACGTCTTTGCCGTCGATCTTCTCGTCGGGCGCGTCCTGAATGTATTCGTGCACCCCGTAATAGTGGAACGGGCAGAGCATGTCCTCTTCAAGCGCCTTCTGCAGGCGGATTTCGTAGGCCACGTTGTTGCCGAATAATTCGAAGATGTTCGCACCGTCCGTACGTTCCGGCGTTGCGGTCATGCCGAGCATGAAATTCGGCTGGAAATGGTCGATGACGCGTTTATACGATTCGGCGGCCGCATGATGCACTTCGTCGACGAGAATGTAATCGAACTCGTCTGCGTCGAATTGTGCAAGCGTTTCCGGACGCGACATCGTCTGCACGGTGGCGAACACGTATTTGCGATCCGATTCCTTGCTGCCACCCGAAAACAGGCCGAGTTCGCTTTTCGGGCATCCAAGCACTTTTTGGAACGATTCTTCAGCTTTCTTGAGGATCTGCTCCTGTTGCGCGATGTACAGCATGCGATTCGGTTTGACCTGCCGCACGTCGAACGCTGACAGATACGTTTTGCCGGTGCCGGTAGCGGAAACGATGATCGCACGGCTTTCGCCCTGCTTGCGTAGCTGTGCGAGATTCATCAGCGCTTCCACCTGCATGGCGTTCGGCTGAATGGTTTGCGATTGGCTTGTTTTTTCGATCGGCTTGCGATTCGGCCGTTGCGGCGCGTACTTTTTGAAGTCTTCCTCGTACAGTTTCAGCCAAGCGTCGGTGAGCGGCTTCGATTCGCTGATTTGCGATTCGATTTCCTCGCTAAGCTGTTCGGCAAGACCGCTGGTATCGGTAGTGGCGACTTTGAGATTCCACTCGCGATTGGAATTCAGCGCGTTGATGGTGAGATTCGAACTGCCAACATACGTGGAATACAGCGGCTCGTCGCCTTGCGTATGATGGAAAACATAGCCTTTGGGATGATAAGGGTAGGCAGCTGTGGCATCGTCATCGTTTCGGCTGGACCGCTCCGGCTGCCAAACTTGCACTTGAATGCCGGTTTCCCGCTGAAGTTTCAGCAGTTCCCTGAATGCTTTGGGAGAGTTGAAATAATTGAACGTCGACGTGATGATTCGACCGGCCTGATGGTCATTGTTGTCGGCGAAATCAAGGAAATACTGCTTAAGCACCTGCAACGCGCCCTGGCTGACGAACGCGATGGACATGTCGAAATCCTGACTGCGTTGCAGTTCGTCCTTGATGGCGTATTCCATGGTCCGACCGTCATGGTTGGCGATCAACGTCGGCTCGTACTGTGCGTCGACATTGTCCTTTTTGTTGACGAAACCGGATAGCAGCGCCTCAACAAGGGAGGAATGGTCATGGTCGTCCATATTGCGCATCGTCAGTCGTCGCTTCCGTGCTCGTCCGTCGAAAAAGCTGGAAAATCCATGACGGAGATCAATCGCACCGCTTCTCGGTCGGCGGGCGCCCAGTCCAAAGTGGGCATTTCGGCGGGCGTCACCCAACGAATCTCATGATGCTCGGTCAGATGGGGTGCGCCGCTTATCAAATGGCACACGAACGACGTGAGCACGACGGTGCCGAAATCGTAATCGTAAGAAGACGTGCACACTTCGTTGGCAACTTCGACCTCGCACAGCAACTCTTCTTCGATTTCGCGATGCAATGCCTGACGCGCCGTTTCATGCGGTTCGATCTTGCCGCCCGGAAACTCCCAGAAACCAGCCAGTGATCGGCCTTCGCCGCGTTGCGCGCACAGCACCTTGCCGTCTTTGACGATAGCCGCGCCGACGACGTTAATGGTTTTGCGCGGTGTCGGTTGCGCTGACTGTTGCGGATTCTGGTCGGTTGCCGTCATTGCTTTCTCCTGACTAATGAACAGGTCCAGGATACAACGGGGGAGATTACGCCAGGCCCGAATGGGGAGCAACTTACGCGATGGAAATCAGTCCCAATGGTGTCACTTGCATGGCCTGGTGTATCGGCAGTTGGGGAAACCGGTGCACCCGTAAAACGTGCGGGACGGATCGGAGCCGGTGTGCCGCAATCGCAATGCCTCACCGCAATTCGGGCATTGCGGCGGCAGTTTCACGCCACGGAAGATGTTCGGGCAGATCTTGTCGTGCAATTCGTACATGAAACGTGACGGACGCGACTGGTCGACCACGAAGAACAGCTTCTTTTTGCAACGCGTCATCGCCACGTAAAACAGCCGGCGTTCCTCCGCGTGCGGCATGCGCTCCACTTCCGGCAGCAGCAGGCCGAGCAGCGGCTCCTCGGGAATCGCACTCGGAAAACCCTTCAAACCACCGGAACAGCACAGCAGAAAAACGAAATCGCGTTGCAGACCCTTGGAAGCGTGCGCGGTCATGAATTTGATGTCCATGTCCGGTTTTTCCGGAAAAACGATGCCGCCGGTATGCTCGTCGATTTGGAACAGCCCGTCGCGGTCGTTGCGTGACAGCAGGTTCAGGTCGCTTCGGTAGCGTCCCAGCATCAGCACCGACGCGGCTTTCGGCAGTTTGCGCAGCTGCTCGACGATCGCATCGAACCGTTCCTCCTGCGTTGCGCCGCCAAGCGCCTTCAGCGAATAATCCTTCTTGTCGCTCGGATTGCGCAATTGCTTGGCGTACAGGCTTTTGTCCTGCATGACGAACGCGCCGCTCGCATCGATGAGGCTCTGCCGGAACCGTCGCGTCGTCGTGATCTGGAACATGCGTGTCGGCCCCCAATCGCGCCAAATATCGGCGAAATCGAGAATCAGATGAATGTCGCTGCCGGCGAAACGGTAGATCGACTGCCAGTCGTCGCCCACGCAGAACAGCGTGAAATCGCTCTGCTCACGCAATGCGCGGATCAGCTCGTAACGTGGCCGCGACATGTCTTGGTATTCGTCGATGAGCACGTATTTGTACGGGTGGCGGTATGCGCCGCGCCTTACGCAGCGAATGGCGTCGGTGATCATGCCGGGAAAATCGATGCCCTGGGTCGCGCGGAAATTGCCGACATACGCGTTGTACAGCGGCCCGACGAGCTGCAGCATCTCACGATTACGGCCGATATGTTTGCCGCCGCGCCTCTCATTGAGCTCGCGCATGCCGTCGATGCCGATATTGTTCTGCCGCATGTGCTGGATGATGGTCTGCGCGTTCTCGACAAGGCTTTGCCTGTACTGGTTGAAAGCGTAATCATCCGTCGGCAGTTGGAAATCCTCACGTTTCGCGGCGGCGCCATACTTGCCGAACAGCTCCTTCGACATGAGCTTGAATGCGAGCAGACGGTAGGGGATGTTCTGTGCGAGCAGCCGGTCAAACGTGTCTCGTACCACGGCGTTCGACGCATGGCCGTCGATGATGGGACGGTTGGCGATGGTGGCCGCACGGCAGATTTCCAGGCCGAGACTGTGGAACGTGCATGCGCGGATCCTTTTGCCGGTGCTTGCCATGATGCGTTGCGACATTTCGTCCGCGGACGCCTTGGTGAACGACAATACGAGAATCTCTTCGGGGGTGGCGCGTTTTGTGGCAAGCAGCCATGCGATATATCCGACGATGGTAGTGGTTTTGCCGGTTCCCGCGCCCGCAAGCACGAGGGTGTTGTGACCTGCGCCGGCGATCGCGCTGATCTGCTCGTCGCTCAATTCGTGCTTTTCGATATTGCCGATGATGCCACGCGCCTTGTCGATGCGGTCGGCTGGCAACAGCGGTTGCGGGGTGAGCTTTGCAGGCCGTTGCGATTGGTGTTGCTGCGATTGACGGCGTTGCGATTGACGGCGTTGCGATTGACGTTGCGGCGTGGCATGCGGTTGCAGTTGCGGTTGCGTGACTCGTCGCGCAACCTGTCCCGTCTGCTTGGTCTGTCCGGTCCGCGCAGACTTGGCGTTGTTGGCATTCTTGGCAGAGGATTGCGTTTGCCGGGGCTGCTGCGTCTCATCTTCCGTGCCCAGCACGTACTTCAGCATCCTCAGCAATCCCATGACGCTCCTTCCATGCGTTTCCAAATCGCCGCAAGGGGCAATTATAACGTGGGCGGAGCGCGTCACGCCCACGTCATCGATCGCATCGCTACGCTTCGAACGGGTACTTAAGACCCCAATCCGCACGCAGCGAATCCATGCATTCCATGATGCGCAACGTGTCGGAATGCGGCATCTCATCGCATTCGGTACGCCCGTCCAGCATGGCCTGTGCGGCCGATGCCACCTCATACTCGTAGCCGGTCAACTGTTCGGGAACGTCATAATGCGCGGTGACGGCATGCGAGCCGTCGAACACGTCAATCGCCTCGACATTGTTGATGTTCTGGCACGTGAGATACCCCTCCGTGCCCCACACCGCGCCCATACGGTCCGAATGGCACAGAATCGAGCTTTGCGCGGTGGCCATCACACCATTCTGGTAATAGAACGTCATCGAATTGTGCGCGTCCACGCCGGTTTCATACGGTTGCATCGACGATTCAACACGTGCGATCGGCGCATTATGCATGATCATGTCGATGAAATTGATTGGATACACGCCGACGTCCAGCAGCGCGCCGCCAGCCAGCGCAGGATCGGTGATACGCGCCTTCGCCGTGGTCGGATAGCACAGATTCGCGTCGATCGCCTGCACCTCGCCGATCACGCCGGACGCGATGATATCGTCGATCATGCCACGCGACGGCATATACCGCGTCCAAATCGCCTCCGTGCACAGCATGCCGGTCTCATCCGAAACGTCCAATATCTCACGCGCCTGCTGCGTGTTCGCGCCGAACGCCTTCTCCACCAGCACGCCCTTGCCGGCGCGCATGCACAAAATCGCCTGCTCGGCATGGAAGTTATGCGGAGTGGCGATATACACAAGATTCACGTTCGGATCGGCGACAAGCTCCTCATACGATCCGTACGACACCGGAAAACCATATTTCGCCGCGAACGCCGCTGCGCGCTCGCCGTCGCGGGCCGCCACCGCGTACGGTGCGACCAGATCACGGTACCGGTCATCCGCCGCCATTTTCACCAACGTTTCGGCCATGCTCTGCGCGATACGGCCCGCGCCGAGAATCGCCACATTGATCTGTGCCATGAAATCTCCTTGTTTTGAACTGCCTGTTTGCTACGTTGCAATGACCAGCGTACGCCACATGCGACGGCGGCACGCGTTATGCGAAAACGATTGATCGGCCCTTTTGCCATAATGGGAAGCCGTGACGGCAGAGCATCGCAGGCAGACAGCCAAACCCGGAAAAACCGGCAAACCCAAGAAAACCGGCAAACCTAGAAAAACCGGCAAACCCGAAAAATACGAGCGGGGCACGCGCAGCTACACCATGTCCCACATCCGCGGCAAAGACACATCCATCGAACGGATGGTACGTAGCTTTCTGTTTGCCAAAGGCTTGCGATTCCGCAAAAACGACAAGCGATACCCAGGCCACCCGGACGTGGTACTACCGAAATACCGTACGATCATATTCGTCAACGGCTGCTTCTGGCACATGCACGAAGGCTGTCCGAAAGCCACACGCGTGCCCAAATCGAACGTCGAATTCTGGACCGCGAAACTGCTGCGCAATCACGAACGAGACGCGAGGCAGCGCGCCGAACTCGAAGCGGACGGCTGGAAAGTCATCGTGGTGTGGGAATGCGAGCTCGGTAAGAAGGTGCGCGACGAACGGTTGGAACGGCTTTACCGCGAAATCGTGGACGATTCCGTGAAATGAGTGTCGGCAGGCAGCATTACAGGGAACGTGGTAAAAACGAAATATGGGAAATGCTGAAAATGGCGCGCAGCCGCAGTTGTCGAAGCGCGCGCAGATTGCCAATCCGTTCCGCGCCATGGTGTTCGGAGCCATGGCCGATGAGATGATCGCCGACGGCACCGACGTGGTCAAACTAAGCCTCGGCGAGCCGGACTTCGGCGCGCCGCCGGCCGTGCGTGACGCCATGCGCGAACAGTATGACGGCCGTCCGCTGCCGTACACCGCGGCGATGGGCCTGCCGGAACTGCGCCAGGCGATTTCCGATTTCTATAAGGAACGTCACCACGTCGACGTCGACCCGAAACGCATCGCGATTACCGCGGGCGGTTCGACGGCACTGCTGCTGTCCGCCGCGCTGACGGTCAACGATGACGACGAAGTGCTCATCGCAGACCCGTCCTACCCGTGCAACCGCGAGCTGGTACGCGCGTTCGGCGGCAAAGTCGTGGACGTGCCGACGTCCGCCGCCACCCGATTCCACCTGACGCCGGAACTGTGCAAAGAATACTGGACGGACCGCACCAAGGCCGTCATGATCACTTCGCCGTCCAACCCGACCGGCACCACCATCGCCTTCGACACCCTGAAAGCCGTGTGCGACCTAGCCCGTGAGCGTGGCGCATGGCGCATCGTCGACGAAACCTACCTCGACCTGGCCGACCGCGAACCGGACGGATCCGACGTGAAATCCGTGCTGGCCTGCGATCCGGACGCCATCGTCTGCTCCAGCTTCTCCAAGTTCTTCGGCATGACCGGCTGGAGGCTCGGCTGGATGGTCGTGCCCGAATACGCGCTCGAAGCCATGGACGACCTCGCCACCAACTTCTTCCTGTGCGCGCACACGCCGACCCAGCATGCGGCGCTCGCCTGCTTCACGCCGGAAACGCTGGCCGTGTGCGAGGAACGCCGTCAGGAACTGCTGGAGCGCCGCCGCATTGTAGTGGACGGTTTGGCCGAGATCGGTCTGCCGCTGGAAGTCGAACCGAACGGCGCGTTCTACGCGTATTTCAACATTTCCAGCACCGGTTTGGATGCGTGGACGTTCTGCGAGCGTGCGTTGAAGGAGGCGCATATCGCGTTGACGCCTGGCCGCGATTTCGGCGAGGCCACCGCGGATACGCACGTGCGCCTGTCGTACGCGGCTTCCCGCGAAGCCCTGCGCGAAGGATTGAAGCGACTCGGTGATTTCGTAGCCAAGGCGCGCGGTTGAGCGGTTCCTGCTTCGCGTTTTTCGTGCTGCTGCAATCGTCGTTTGTATTGCGATTATTGCGATTCGTATTGCAATGAATAGTGCCCATCCTCCATTTTTGAGGATGGGCACCTGCATTTTTGGCGGCAGATTTCAGTCTTCCGTCTGCTGCAATTCCTCCAACTGCTTCTTCATTTTGTGCAGTTTTGCGAAAATTTCATTGCGCTGTTCGGGATTCTTGGCACGCTGATGGTCGCGGGTGAGCTTGTCGACCTGCGCGGTGAGCTGTGCAATCTGCATGCGTCGGGCAAGACGCGTGTTCACGTCGATGGGGGAGGGGTCGTCCAGAATCACCTGCGAGCATAGCGACTCCCACAAGGCGTCCATGGAATCGACCGCCGGATCCGTGGCGTTCAGCGTGGCCTCGCCGGCCGGCTGCCAATCGGAAGCGAACACCTTGGATGTGGTCGTGTGCCCGGCACGTGCCGGCAGCGCTCGACGGACGGCGAACGCGCACTCCTGACGCGTCGTACCCTCGAAATCGGCGTCGCGTACGCAAACGAACAGCATGCCCGACTTGCGTTGCATCGCAATCAATTCGACGATATCCGTCGGAACGGCGGCGTTTGGTTCGTGCAAACGCAGGCCGATCACCAGTATTTCCGGCACGCGCGTACCGGCGGCGAGTCCGATATTGCGCGCCTGCAGCAGCGACAGCATGGTGATTGATTCGATGTCGTTCGCCAAACGCTGCTTTGTTTTGGCGGAAACCGGAATCTTCGCCACGAACAGGCCTTTCGGCAGCCTCGCCTTCTCGGCGGGAATCGCAGTGGAATTCGGCAGACCCAAAGTGGTTGCGGAAACGGAACCGCAGGAGGCGATCGTCATTGCTGGCCTTCTTTCGTAAGCACGCCGCAATTGTTGCGGCATTGCTTCGACTGTAGCGCATATGCATTGCGATTGCCGGCATTCGCGCGATTACTGGCGATCATTGGCGATTGGGGAACGCGATTGCAGTGCGCGACACGCCGAAGTTTGCCGATTGCCGCATGTTCGCGTATTATTTCCTCTTGCGGTGATCATAGCCTAGGTGAGACGCCCGGTCCCATTCCGAACCCGGAAGCTAAGGCCTAGCACGGCGATGGTACTGCACTCGAGAGGGTGTGGGAGAGTAGCAAGTCGCCGCGTTTACTCTTTTCGAATCCCGAGTTGAGCTGAGCTCCTCGGGATTTTTCGTTATCTGTCAAAGCAACTGACAAGAGTGCGTCGCCACTATCTTTTACATTGCCAATGCCGTTACGCCGTCAGCGTGACTGTCGTCTATCCAATATATAAAAAGTATATACGTCTTATATAAATTGATTGTCGAAGCGGAGGAACCTTCATGATCATCTCGGTCATCAACCTCAAGGGCGGCAGCGGCAAAACCACCACCGCCATGGCGTTGGCCACCGCGGCCGCACGGCACAACCGCAACGTGTCCGTGCTGGACACCGATCCGCAAGGCGACGCCACCACATGGGCGGGCGACGCCGAAGACGCCGGCGAAACCCTGCCGTTCACCGTGGACTCCGCCAATATCGGCAAACTGAAACGACTGCGCAAAACCATGGCGGATGACGAACTCGTCATCATCGACTGCCCGCCGGCCGGCAACGTGGTGGATGTGGCCTGCGATGTGGCCGATTTCGTCATCGTTCCGGCCACCCAGGGGCCATTCGAACTGAGCCATGCGCTCGAAACCGCGGAAAGCCTCGACGTGGCCGGCAAACCGTACGCGCTGCTGCTGCTCAAAGTGGAAAACAACAAGCTGGCCGGCAACGCGGTCAATCTCATCCGCGAACGCGGCGCCAGCGTCTTCGACGCGTCCGTACCCAAGCGCGTGGGCATGCAGAAAGTCATCGGCCACGCATTTCCTAGCAATCTCAATGGGTATGAAGACGTGTATCTCGAACTTGAGGAGGCGATCGCCTGATGGCCATTAGAAAACCGAACGGTGGTGCGAAGGCAGCGTCCACCGCTCCGCTGACCAGCGTGCAGGACACCCGCAGCCGTGGCAATGGCAACGGCAACGGCGAACGTGTGCTCATGAGTTTCAAAATTCCATCCGATCTGAAAATGATGCTGCAGGAAAACGCGCGTGAACGCGGCACCACCGCCAGCCGCATCATCATCGACGGCATCCGCCACGAGCTCGGCCTCGACGACTAAGCCGAAGGCGTGAAGGAAACCGTCGGAACATCAACGGAACGGACATAAACGGACACGGGCGGACATGGATGGTCGCGGACGTGCGTTCCGAAAAAACAAGGGAATGGTATGGCTCAGGCAAAAACACGCCAGCCGCAAGGGCCGGCAACGGGCAAATCGCAAGCGTCGGCCAAAGCGAATCGGGCTAAAGCAAAACCGGCCGCAACGAGACCGGTCAAGCCGCTACGCACGCTGAATAAGACGAAAACGCATCGCGTACGCAACTTCATCTGCGCGGTGATTGCCTTCATATTCGCGCTCGCCGCGCTGCTGGGCACTGTCACGCACATTCTGCCGGAAGAACTGCAGGCGTTGCCGTATATGCCGATCGTCGTCTCCCTAGTGCCATGGTTCACGCTGCTCGCCGTAATCGCGCTCGTCTGCGCCATCGTCTCCAAACGTACGGTGTCCATCGTGATGGCCGTTCTGGCGATTGCGTTGCAGGCGTTCTGGCAGTATCCGTTCTTCTACCAGCCTTCGAAACTGCCACGTGCCGCAGTCGCGGCGGCGTCCGGCGAAACCGTCAACACGGATGACGGCTACGCGCGGCTGATGACGTGCAATGTGTACAAAGGGCGCGCCGATGCGCGTGAGATCGTGGATCTGGTGCGCAGCGAACACGTCGAGGTGCTTGCGTTGCAGGAGACGACCGACGCTTTCGTGGACGATCTGAACCGTGCCGGCATCGCCTCGTATCTGCCCTATGCGCAGGTGTCGAGTTCGGACGGCGTGTACGGCAACGGCCTTTGGTCGGCGAGTCCGCTTGACGACCCTTCCGATGACGATGTCGATTCGAGCGCGTCGTTCATGCCGGGCGGCACCGTTTCGTTCAATGGGGGAGCCACGCAGGTGCGTTTCGTATCCGTGCATACCACGTCGCCGACGAACGATTACTGGCAGCAGTGGAAGCGGTCGCTCGACGAACTGGCGAAACTACGTTTCGACACTAGCCGACGGTACGTTTTCATGGGTGATTTCAACGCGACGTACGACCATACGCCGTTCCGCAACATTCTGGGAAACCGTTTCTCCGACGCCTCCCGTCAGGCCGGCGAGGGATTGAAATTCTCATGGCCTGCGAATGTCGATTACGTGCCGTCGTTCGCCGGAATCGACCATATCGTACTGGATTCCGGCATGCAGGCCGGACAGGTGCGCACAGTCAAAGTGGACGGCAGCGACCACAAAGCGCTGCTGGCGATTGTGCGGGTCGGCTAAGCCCGTGGCTAGACGGTGACGACCGGCATGTTATTCGAATATCAGATGCAGGCGATGACGTTCGTGCATTGCGGTTCTGTGGGCAGCATCGGCATGGTGAACTGGTCGAGCAGCTTGTAGGAGAGCGGTCCGGGCAACTGTCCTACCGGATTCGTGTGCGCCAGCCGTTCCACAATAGAGAAATATGGTATGTCTTGCATGCTGATCCCTTGGTCTTCCAAAGGTGATGTATGGGTTGTGCGGTTGCTTTCCGATGCTTCCATAGCAGAAGGGGGAACCTTTTGGATACATTCACTCAACCGCTTAAGTATCCGTTTGCCACTATAACAGAGGGAGGGTCATTGTGCCTGTGCTGGAGGGTGGCGGTGAGATGGTGTTGTCCGGATTGCGGACGTGCGATTGATCTTGGATGCTGCCGATGGCGATGCGCGCCGACAATGTACGGGGATATGAAAAAGTGCCCCAGATAGGAATCGAACCTACGACACCTTCTTTAGGAGAGAAGTGCTCTATCCACTGAGCTACTGAGGCAACGAGTCACCATTGTACACACAATATGGACTCGACATGACGGGTAATCGGACCTGATTGTTCGGGCTCAAGCCGTTTGACGGACGTTCCGGTGGAACGTCCGTAGGTGAGGGGAGCGGCTGTGCCGCGACGGATGCTCAGGCCAGATTGTCTTGCGTGCCTGCGGTGTTGGCCGCGGTGGCCTGCTCTGCCTGCGCGGCGTCGAGCTTGGCTCGGACCTCGCCAAGCAGGCTCTGCGCGCGCTTGGCCAACGCCTCGCCGATCTCCCACTGCCGCATGGACTGGTCGAGGTTCAGGCCGCCCGCCTCCAACGCCTGCACGGCCTGGATGAGCTTGTCGCGCGCCTCCTCGTATGGCATCTGCGCGATTGCTTCGCGTTCCTTGTCGGTCAGGCTGGATGCCGGTGCTGCTTCGTTGCTCATGTGCTACTCCTTCGTTACGGTTTTCACTTCAGACACGACGATGCCGTGCTTCAAGGTCATGGTCAGCTGGTCGCCCGTCTTCACCTTGTCCGCGTCGTCAAGCACATGCCCGTCGGCGCATTGCACCACCGCGTACCCGCGGTCAAGCGTGGATTGCGGACTCAGCGCGGTCAGCGACGCGTGCGCTTTCTCGATGGTCAGGCTCGCGTCGTCAAGAATACGGGTCAGACCGATCCGCATTCTTGTGCGTGCGTCATCAAGGAAACGCTGATGCGGTTCCAACATGGTGAGCGGCTGGGTGAGGCTTGGACGGTTCGCGTAGCCTTCGATAAGCCTGGTCTCGTTGGAGACGGTGGCGTCGATGCGCACGCGCATGCGGTCCAGGTTCACCTGAATCAGCTGCATCTGCTCATGCACGTCCGGCACGACCTTCTTCGCTGCGTCGGTCGGCGTGGAGGCCCTGAGGTCGGCCACCAAATCCAGCAGGGTCCAATCGTCCTCATGCCCGATGGCGGAAATCAGGGGAGTGTGGGCCGCCGCCGCGGCGCGCACCACGTTCTCATCGGAAAAGCCAATCAGATCTTCGAAAGCGCCGCCGCCACGCGCCACGATGATCACATCCACATCTGGATCGGCATCCAGCTGCCGGATGGCCGCTACCACGTCCGACGGGCACTGCTCGCCCTGCACGTGCACATGCGTCACCTTGAAGCCGACGACGGGCCAACGCAGACGCACGTTGGTGATGACGTCGCCTTCCGCACGTGCCTGCGGCGCGCAGATCAAGCCGATGCAATGCGGAAATTCCGGCAACGGCTTCTTGCGATCGGCGTCGAACAGACCTTCTCCCTTAAGCTTCTTGCGTAGCTCGTCGATCATGGCCTTCAGACTGCCGCCCGCGCCGGCCGCGATGATCGCGTCGCCGCGCAACGACAGCGACGTGCGCTTCATCCACACGTTCGGCTTGCCGTGGATGATGACACGGTCGCCCTGCACAAACGGCGCCGCCGCCGCGGCGAACCGTCCGAAGCCGTTGACTTCCATAGCGATGTCCTGCTGGTCGTCGCGCAGCGTGATGTAGGCGCTTCCCTGACGACGCGTGTTGATCTGCGTGATCTGCCCGGCCACCCATACGGAGGGCCAACGTTCGACCGCCGTGTAGAACTTCTCGCTGAGCAGGCTCACCGGCCAAGGGTTGTCGGCGGTGGTTTCCGACGCCAGACGGGGCAGCGGCTTCGACGTCTGCTGTGCCGTCGGTGGGTTGTAATCCGGGTTCCAAGTCATAAGTCAAGATTCCATCATCTTGCGGACAAATGGAACATATGTTCGAGTGTTGCGAATGCTCCGTGCGTGAAGATAGTACGGTGTGTGGGGCTGTGTCAAAACGACACTCCGAGATGAAATCGTTACTTTTGTCACACAAGGCAAAAAATGGCGAAATCTCGCCAAAAGTAGAATATATAGTTTCTCTAGCGGCGTGGTGACACTACATTTAGTGCCGACCTTGGCGTAGAGTGTGCATCTGTAGGTACGAACGGGCATGCGGACGAAGCATGAAACCTGGCCGGATGGGTCCGGCCCGGAAAGGAAATATACATGGAAACCCAGACTCTGGAAGGCGTTGCGACCGAAACCGAGAACGCGCCGGAAATGGTCAAGGTGCTTGTCGAGAAGCGCGACGGGCGTGTGGTCGATTTTGATCCGATCAACATCATCAGCGCGGTGAAATCGGCTTTCGCCGACCTCGACAAGAAAATCGGTCCTCAGGAGGAACGGCTGATTCGCGACATCGCCAATCAGGTCGAGGCCGAAATCAAGGACCGTTACAACGGTCCCGCCAAGATCGAAGACATCCAGAATCTCGTTGAACACGGCCTGATCGAAGATCACCTGTATGATGTGGCGCGCATGTACACCAACTACCGTCTGAACAAAGACATCGAACGTGCCAAGGCCACCGACATCAACGAAGCCGTCAAGCGTCTGGTGAACCGTGACGAGGCTCTGGTGCGCGAGAACGCCAACAAGGACTCCAACGTCTACTCCACCCAGCGTGACCTGCTGGCCGGCGCGGTGTCCAAGGCGTCCGCCTTCTCCATGCTGCCGGACGCGGTGTCCAACGCCCACATGAAGGGCGACATCCACTTCCACGACGCCGATTACTCGCCGTTCACCGCGCAGTCCAACTGCTCGCTGCCGAACTACTGGGATATGCTCGCCAACGGCTTCACCCTCGGCAACGCGCCGATGGGTTCGCCGAACAGCATCTCCATCGCCGCCACGCAGATCACCCAGATCATGAAGGACGTGGCCTCCAGCCAGTACGGCGGACAGACCGCCAACCGCGCCGACGAGCATTTCGCCGAATACGCCAAGAAGGACTACGACAAGTTCCTTGAGCAGGCCCACGAGATCATGCCCGACGATCTGCCGATCGAGATCGCCGAACGTCAGGTGCGCATGGCCAAGGCCGTCGAGCCGAAGCGCCTGCACTTCGAAAAGGATCGTCCGGCACTGCCGATGGACGAGCCGTTCGACAAGACGTCCGACCGTCTGCAGCAGCTGCGTGAGATCTGGGCGAAGATTCAGACCCGCAAGGCCATCTACGACGCCATGCAGACCATGGAATACCAGATCAACTCCAACCGTGTGTCCAACGGCCAGACCCCGTTCGTGACCGTCGGCTTCGGTCTCGGCACCGACTGGTTCGCGCGCGAAATCCAGCGCGCCATCTTCCTCAACCGCATCCGCGGCCTCGGTTCCGAGCATCACACCGCCATCTTCCCGAAGCTTGTCTTCACCATCAAGCACGGTGTGAACGCCGATCCGGGCGACCCGAACTACGACCTGAAGCAGTTGGCCCTCGAATGCGCCACCAAGCGCATGTACCCGGACGTCATCTTCTACGAGAACATCGTGAAGATCACCGGCTCCTTCAAAGCTCCGATGGGCTGCCGTTCCTTCCTGCAGGGCTGGATCGACCCGAAGACCGGCAAGGATGTCGAGGACGGCCGCATGAACCTCGGCGTGGTCACCGTGAACATTCCGCGCATCGCATTGGAATCCCACGGAGACAAGGACCGCTTCTGGAAGATCTTCGACGAGCGCATGGCCGTCGCCCATCAGGCGTTGCAGTTCCGCATCATGCGTTGCAAGCAGGCCACTCCGGTCAACGCCCCGACCCTGTTCCGCTTCGGCGCATTCGGCCGTCTCGGCGCCAACGACAGCGTTGATCAGCTGTTCCGCAACGAACGCGCCACCGTGTCCCTCGGCTACATCGGCCTGTATGAGGCGACCAGCGTGTTCTATGGCAAGGACTGGATGCGCAACCACGACTGGGATCCGGAAGGCAAGGAATTCGCACTGTCCATCGTCAAGCGCATGAACGAGCTGTGCAAGGATTGGAGCACCGCGGAAGGCTACCACTACTCCGTGTACTCCACGCCGGCCGAATCGCTCACCGACCGCTTCAACCGCATGGACCGCGAGAAGTTCGGCGAAGTGGACGGCGTCACCGACCACGACTTCTACACCAACTCCTTCCACTACCCGGTGTGGCTGCAGCCCACGCCGATGGAGAAGCTCGACTACGAGAAGGACTTCCCGTACTACGCTTCCGGCGGCTTCATCAACTACTGCGAATTCCCGTGCCTGCAGGCCAATCCGAAGGCGCTCGAAGCGGTGTGGGACTACGCCTACACCATCGGCATCGGCTATCTCGGCACGAACACGCCAATCGACCGTTGCTACGAATGCGGTTTCGAAGGTGACTTCGAACCGACCGAGGAAGGCTTCAAGTGCCCCGAATGCGGCAACTCCGACCCGGACCGCTGCAACGTGACCAAGCGCACCTGCGGCTACCTCGGCAATCCGGTGCAGCGCCCGATGGTGCACGGCCGACACGAGGAAATCGCGCACCGCGTCAAGCACATGAGCGGCGAAACCGGCCATGTCACCCTTGACGACGGTTCCGAACGCGAATGGTTCGAGGAAGCCAGGTAATCAATCGCAATAATCGCAAAACAACAGGCAATTCAGGAGCAACGTATGGTAAGCAGCGCCGATCCCGCTGTGTCTCGCCGTGATTTCGCGGCCGGCGAAACCGGCCGCGGGCCGTTCATTCCGACAAACCGCGCCAGCAACCCGCGTGCCGGACAATGGACGAACGCGATGAGCCACAACATGATCGCCGACTACAAGCGGTTCCTCATGACCGATGGCGAGGGGATCCGCTGCTCGCTGTACGTCTCCGGCTGCCCATTCCACTGCGAAGGCTGCTACAACTCGTCGATCTGGGATTTCCGCGCCGGCCACGAATACAACGACCGGCTCGAAGCTCAGATCATGGCCGATCTGAGCCTGCCGTACGTGCAGGGCATCACCTTCCTCGGGGGCGAGCCGCTGCTCAACACCGGCGTGCTGCTGCCGCTTTCACGCAAGATCCGGGAGCGGTTCGGCCGCACCAAGGACATTTGGTGCTGGACGGGCTACACGTGGGAGGAGCTCATGCGCGAAGGCGAAAGCCCCGACAAGCGTGAACTGCTCGAACAGATCGATATCCTCGTGGATGGCCGGTATATCAAGGATCTGCACGATTCGCTGCTGCAGTTTCGCGGCAGCTCCAACCAGCGCATCATCGATGTGCCCAAGTCGTTGGAAAGCGGGCAGGTGGTGCTGTGGTCGAAACTACACGATCAGACGCGGTTCATTCCCGAAATCTACGGCAAGGACCGTGCTGCGGGGGAGGGGGCGGCTTCCTGAATGGTTTTGAACGGTTCGTGTACGAACGGTTGGAATTAGGCAAGCTGACTATATTCGTTGTCTAATTATGCGTCGTGTCGTGCACTTTATGCGATACCGTGCTGAATTAGGCAGGGGCACAGACTACCATTACATACTTGGATAACCGGGGCAGGGCGTTCGTGTTGGCACGGACGCAACCCGGCGGATGAGAACGATAGAGGTACAGTACATGGTCGAAGCAGCAGTTACCGCAGACAACACCTGCGATACGAAGCCGTTGCGCGTAGGTCTTGACATCGGTTCCACCACGGTGAAGGCCGTGGTGCTCGATCAGACCGATTCGCTCGACGCGGTGCTCTTCTCCGATTACCGTCGCCACCACGCCAACGTGCGTGCCACCGTGGCGGGCCTGCTGGAGGACATCCACAAAGAACTTGAGGCCCATGGCCGCGGCGACGAGCCGATTCGTCTGGCCATCACCGGTTCCGGCGGCCTTGCCTTGGCCGATAATCTCCATGTGCCGTTCGTGCAGGAGGTCATCGCCGAGACCCGCGCCATCGACGAGGAATATCCGCAAGCCGACGTCATTATCGAACTTGGCGGTGAGGACGCCAAGATCACATATCTGAAGCCGACTCCCGAACAGCGCATGAACGGTTCCTGCGCAGGCGGCACCGGCGCGTTCATCGACCAGATGGCCACCCTGCTCGACACCGACGCGGCTGGCCTCAACGACATGGCCAAGCATTACGAGACGCTCTATCCGATCGCCTCCCGTTGCGGCGTGTTCGCCAAAACCGATCTTCAGCCGCTCATCAACGACGGCGCGGCCAAGCCCGATCTGGCCGCATCCATCTTCACGGCGGTCGCCACGCAGACCATCGCAGGTCTGGCGTCCGGCCGACCAATCCACGGCACCGTCATCTTCCTGGGCGGTCCGCTGTTCTTCATGTCCGAACTGCGCGAGGCGTTCCACCGCGCGCTCGAAGACAAAGTCGACGAATTCATCGTGCCGACCGACGCGCACCTGTACGTGGCGTTCGGCTCCGCGCTGCTCGCCGGCGAACCGGACCAGCTTGAGGAGGGCCAGCATTTCGAAGCACGCACCTGCGCCGATATTCTGAAAAGCCTTGAAGACCTGAAGAATCTGCCGGCCAACACCCCCACCATGCCTCCGCTGTTCCCGACCGAAGCGGACCGTGAGGCGTTCAACAAGCGCCACCACCGCGAGCATGTGCACATCGGCACGCTGGAAGGCGCGCAAGGTCCGCACTTCCTCGGCATCGACGCCGGATCGACCACCATCAAAGCGACGCTCGTCAACGACGACCGCGAAATCGTATGGTCGTCGTACGCCACCAACGAAGGCAGCCCGCTGACGGCCGCTGTCAACATCGTCAAGCAGATTCAAAGCCAGCTGCCGGAAGGCGCGTGGATAGCACGCTCCTGCGCCACCGGATACGGCGAAGGCCTCATCACCACCGGCCTGCACCTGGACGAGGGCGTGGTGGAGACCATGGCCCATTATCGCGGTGCGGAAATGGTCTCGCCGGGCGTCACCGCCGTCATCGACATCGGCGGCCAGGACATGAAATACTTGGCGATCTCCAACGGTGTGATCGACTCGATCGCCGTCAACGAGGCCTGTTCGTCCGGCTGCGGTTCGTTCCTGCAGACCTTTGCGCAGTCCATGGGATTGACAATCCAGGAGTTCACGCAGGCCGCGCTCAACTCCACACATCCCGTCGACCTGGGCTCGCGCTGCACCGTGTTCATGAACTCCTCCGTCAAGCAGGCGCAGAAGGAAGGCGCCTCGATGGAGGACATCGCGGCCGGCCTGTGCTATTCCGTGGTGCGCAACGCGCTGTATAAGGTGATCAAGCTGCGCGATTCCGGCGAGCTGGGCGACACCGTGGTGGTGCAGGGCGGTACGTTCCTCAACGACGCCGTGCTGCGCGCCTTCGAGCTGCTCACCGAACGTGAGGTGACCCGACCGAACATCGCCGGCCTGATGGGCGCGTACGGCGCCGCGTTGACCGCACGCATGCACTATTCCGACGTGGCCGACGGTCTCGACGACGGCGATTCCGCCGCTACGGAAGGTGCGAAGACGGTCGATATCGCAGGCGTCACGCACACCGCATCCAGCATCGTGTCCGGCAGCGACCTCGACAACCTGTCCATGACGTCCGAACGTGACGTGTGCAAGCTATGCCAGAACCACTGCAAGCTCACCATCACCACATTCCAGGACGGCTCCCGCTACGTGACCGGCAACCGTTGCGAACGCGGCGGCGATTCCAAGAAGCAGCGTTCCGACAGGCCCAACCTGTACGACTACAAATACAAGCGTTGCTTCGCCTACCGTCGTCTGACCGACAAGAAGGCCACCCGCGGCGAAATCGGCATTCCACGCGTGCTCAACATGTACGAGAACTACCCGTTCTGGTTCACGCTGCTCACCTCGCTCGGCTTCAAGGTGATGATCTCCGGCCGCAGCTCGCACGAACTGTTCGAAACCGGCATCGAATCGATCGCCTCCGAAAACATCTGCTACCCGGCCAAACTCGTGCACGGCCACATCAAGTGGCTGCTCAACAAGGGCATCAAGACGATCTTCTACCCGTGCGTGAGCTATGAGGAGAACTTCGTTCCCAACACCGACAACCACTACAACTGCCCGGTCGTGGCCAACTATCCGGTGGTCATCGGCGCGAACATGCCCGAACTGCGCGAGGAAGGCGTGCGCTACATGCGCCCGTACTTCAACATGGCCAACCATGAGCTCATGGTGGACCGCATCGTCGAGGAATTCGCCTGGGCCAACGTGACCCGCGAGGAAGCCGAAACCGCGGTCAAGGCCGCCTACGCCGAAAACGAAGTGTTCAAGCACGACGTGCAGATGGAAGGCCTCAAGGCCCTCGCCTACATGAAGGAACACGACTGCAAGGGCATCGTGCTCGCCGGCCGCCCATACCACGTCGACCCGGAAATCAACCACGGCATCCCGGAAACCATCTGCGCGCTCGGCATGGTGGTGCTTTCCGAAGACTCCATCTGCGAACTGCAGCCGGGGGAGAAGCTCAACCTGAGCGAATTCCTCGCCGAAGGCGAAGAGGATCCGCGCAAGAAGAACGCGAACGGCTTCCGCCACGTCGACGACCGCAAGGTCACCAAGATGCCATTGCGCGTCACCAACCAGTGGGCCTACCATGCGCGTCTGTACGCGGCGGCCAACTTCGTCGCATCCTATCCGGGACTCGAGCTCGTGCAGCTCAACTCCTTCGGCTGCGGCCTCGACGCCATCACCACCGACCAGGTGTCCGAGATCCTGGCGGACAAGGCCGACGTGTACACCATGCTGAAAATCGACGAGGTCTCCAACCTGGGCGCGGCGAAAATCCGTCTGCGCTCGCTCAAGGCGGCCGTCGAAGAGCGTGAACGCAACAAGAAGAACGACGGATTCCGCAAGACCGGCACCGAAGCGCCGACCCCCGGTCGCCAGGTCATGCTCGACACCGTCATGAAAGCCAATCCGAAACTCACCGAAGCCGTCACGGCCGCATCCAAGCGCGCGGCGGAAAACGGCAAGGGCGAATCGCAAGAAACCGCCAAAACGCAGACAAATGGCAAGGGCGCGTCCGCACACAACTCGGCGACCCTGTCCAAGTACGCGAACCGCATCCCGTTCGGCAAGAACATGAAGGACTACACCATCGTGGCTCCGCAGATGAGCCCGATCCACTTCTCTCTGGTGGAATCCGTCATCCGCTCCGGCGGCTACAAGTTCGACATTCTGGAGCACGCCAGCCGTGAGGACGTCGAAACCGGCCTGAAATACGTCAACAACGACGCCTGCTATCCGGCCATCATGGTCATCGGCCAGCTCGTGGACGCGATTCTGGAAGGCAAATACGATCCGGACCACACCGCGCTCGCCATCACGCAGACCGGCGGCATGTGCCGTGCCACCAACTACTTCGGCCTGATTCGCAAGGCGCTGGTGGACGCCGGTTATCCGCAGATTCCGGTGATCGCCATCTCCACGCAGGGCATCGAGGACAACCCGGGCTTCACCGCCACGCCGGCTTTGCTGCATCGTGCCATCAAGGCGCTTATCGTTGGCGATCTGCTGATGAAGTGCCTGTACCGCGTGCGTCCGTACGAAGTGACACCCGGCAGCGCGAACCAGCTGTACAAGACGTGGGACACCATCGTGCGCGAGACGCTCGAGAACCACGGTCGTTCCAAGACGGCACGCAAGTTCATAGGCAAGGAATACCTGCCGTATCCGACGCTCGTCAAGGAGATCGTCAAGTCGTTCGACGCGTTGCCGTTGAAGGACGAGCCGCGCAAGGTGCGCGTCGGCGTGGTCGGCGAGATCCTCGTCAAGTACCAGCCGGACGCCAACAACCATGTGGTCGACGTCATCGAATCGCAGGATTGCGAGGCCGTGGTGCCGGGCATCATGGAATTCATGACCACCCGACCGTACATTTCCGACTGGAACGAGCATTACCTCGGCATGGGCGGCAGCAAGCTCGGCTATGCGCTGATGCGCAAGGGCCTCGACCTGTATAACGCGCCGGTACGCGAGGCGGTCGATCTGGCTCACGGCAAGTTCTCGCAGGATCTGCCGATGCCTGAACTGGTCAAGAAGGCCGACGAGGTCACGTCCGTGGGCGTGCAGGCCGGCGAAGGCTGGCTGCTGACCGCGGAAATCCTGGAACTCATCGAATCGGGATGCCCGAACGTGGTGTGCGCGCAGCCGTTCGCCTGCCTGCCGAACCACGTGACAGGCCGAGGCATGTTCGGCAAGATCCGCCGACTGCATCCGGAAGCCAACATCGTGTCCATCGATTACGATCCGGGCGCTTCGGAAGCCAACCAGCTCAACCGCATCAAGCTGATGATCTCCGCTGCCAAGAAGGCGCACCGCGCAGCCGAAGAGGCGCGCAACAGCGAGAAGGCCGCTTGAATCGCCATTCTTATTTCCGTCGAACCGACGTTGGGAAACTTTCCGACGTCGGTTCGACGGTATCTGAGCCGCCAAATCGACGGCTGATTCGGCGATCGTAAAATCGATGGTCGTCGAATCGGCATTCAAATCGCCAGCCAAATCGATGGGGAATGATGGTCGGTTATCGATTTTCCGTATAGCGTAGCCTGCGTTGCGAATGGCGCTTTTCGTTAGGATGTCCACTATGACAACGCCAAAGATCACGTACGCGCACCTGCTGACCGAGCCGAATCCGAAGCATGTGGAAAGCCTTATCAAATTCTTCGAATCCGGCTGCCAACAGCGCGGCACCGGCGGTTTTGGCGTGGAAATCGAACACCTGCCGGTACATAACAGCGACGATACCGCGGTGACCTACTACGAAAGCAACGGCATTGAAGCGTTGCTCAACCGCATCCGCCCGTATTACGACGAAAACAAGGAATACTGGGAAAACGGGCGACTGGTCGGACTCGCCCGTGACGGCATCTCCGTATCTTTGGAACCGGGCGGACAGTTGGAAACGTCCATCGGCATCCTGCACAAGCCGGAGGAGCTCGCCACATTGTACGGCGCGTTCCGCCGCGAAGTCGACCCCATCCTCGAAGAACTTGGTTTCCGACTCGTCAACTATGGTTACCAACCGAAATCCAGTTACGCCGACATTCCCGTCAATCCGAAGGACCGATACAAGGCGATGACCGCCTACCTGGGACGTGTCGGACAGTTCGGTCCGTGCATGATGCGTTGCTCCGCTTCGACACAGGTCAGCATCGACTACGTTTCGGAACAGGACGCGATCGCCAAACTGCGGTTGGGCACGGTGATCGGCCCGATTCTGGCATGGTTCTTCCGTAACACTCCGTATTTCGAAGGTGGGGAGAATCCTTATCCGCTGCTACGCCAACGCATGTGGGATTATCTCGATTTCCAGCGCACGAACGTCATTCCTGGCCTGTTCGATCCGCGTTTCGGTTGGGAGGATTACGCGGTGGATGTGCTGTCCACGCCGATGATGTTCGCCGACCTGACGCACACGCCCGAAGCGCTGGCGGTGCCCGGAACCGATCTGCACCATCCGGCGTTCTACGAGAACGCGAACGACGTGTACCCGGACCGCGAGCTCAACGCGTACGAGATCAACCATGTGATCTCCACGCACTTCAACGACGTGCGTTTGAAGAACTTCATCGAATTCCGCCACTGGGATTCGCTGCCGGTGGCCCGCGCCGAGCGGCTTACTGAAATCATCGGCTCGCTGTTCTACGATCCGACGAATCTCGACCGACTGGAAAGCTACTTCGACGGCATCCGCGAGGAGGACGTGTTCGAGGCCAAGGCGAACCTGCAGGCGCGCGGAAGCCAGGCCATCCCATACGGCAACTCGCTGGAATTCTGGCAGGAGTTTCTCGGCCTTGAGGGTGTGCTCGCCGACGAACCGGGCGACCCGAAGCATCCGGACGTCTTCCAGGCGTGACCGGCCGAGGGCCCGTCCGATGGTACGCTGTTCCATATGGTTACCGAGGGGAAGAAACGTATCCGCAAATCGCCGCAGGAGCGCAAACGCGAAATCATCGCGGCGGCGGGCAGGCTGATCGGCGAGAAGGGGTACTACGGTACGTCGCTCAAGGACATCGCCGACGCCATCGGCATGAGCCAGCCCGGACTGCTGCACTACATCGGCAACAAGGAGCGGTTGTTGTCGCTGCTGGTCACCGATAGCTACGACCAGCAGGGCACACCCGCCGACTTCGCTAAGTCGGGATTGCCCGGCAGCGATTCTGACGGCATGCTGTTTCCCGCATATCTGCGGTTTCTGGTCCGCTACAATGCGCAACGCCGCAGTCTGCTGCAGCTGTACATGGTTTTGGAAACCGAATCGTTCAACGCGGACCATCCACTGCACGAGTATTTCGAAAACCGACCGGACTTGACGTGGGATCATTATTCGCGGTTCGCATGGAAGCTGCCGCCGCAGATCGGCGGATGGGATAATATGCGGCCGATCGTGCGGCAATGCATCGAGGCGATGGACGGTATCCAGCTGCGGTGGACTCGCAAGCCGCCGATCGACCTGTACGACGAATGGCTCGCCTTCGAACGGATGATCTTCCCCTCGCCGGTGTGGGACGGATACCGGTAGACCGTCCCGTGACGTGCGTATCTAATGGCTGTTAGTTAAGAAACGCCTGAAAATCTGCGGTACTTGACGATTTGTTTCGGAAGATATATAGTTCCTATATCTAATAACCGTTAGATATAAAAGTCAACGAGGACGATGGAGGATTCATGGGCCGTTACGAGGCAGACCACATTCTGTTCGGCGCCGCATATTACGACGAATATCTCATGATGAAGGGCATTGACCGCATCGATGAGGACATGGCGATGATGAAGGCTGCGGGACTGAACGTCATCCGCATCGCCGAATCCACATGGAGCACCTGCGAACCGCAGCCGGGCGTATTCGACTTCACCTACGTGGACCGCGCGCTCGACGCAGCCAACCGCGCCGGCATCGACGTCATCGTCGGCACGCCGACCTACGCGGTGCCCAGCTGGCTCGTCAAACTCGACCCGAGCGTGCTCGCGGTCACCCCGAGCGGCCAAGGCAAATACGGCGCACGCCAGATCATGGACATCGTCAACGCCACCTACCGCTTCTACGGCGAACGCGTGATCCGCAAGCTCATCTCCCACGTCGCCGACCATCCGGCCGTCATCGGCTACCAGGTGGACAACGAGACGAAATACTACGATTCCGTCTCCGAGGACATGCAGCGCCTGTTCGTCAAGTACCTGCGGGAGAAGTTCCACGGCGATCTGGACGAGCTCAACCACCACTTCGGCCTCGACTACTGGTCCAACCGCATCGACTCCTGGGAGGACTTCCCGGACGTGACCGCCACCATCAACGAGTCCCTGGGCGGCGAATTCGACAAGTTCCGCCGCGACCAGGTGCGCGCCTTCCTGCAGTGGCAGGCCGACATCGTGCGCGAATACGCGCATGACGACCAGTTCATCACCCACAACTTCGACTTCGAATGGCGCGGATACTCCTACGGCGTGCAGCCGGCCGTCGACCACTTCAAGGCCTCGACCGCCGTGGACATCACCGGCGTGGACATCTACCACCCCACCGAGGACGACCTGACCGGCAAGGAGATCGCCTTCGGCGGCGACATGACCCGCTCCACCAAGGACGGCAGGAACTACCTGGTGCTCGAAACGGAGGCCCAGGGCCAGCACGGCTGGGTGCCGTTCCCGGGCCAGCTGCGCCTGCAGGCCTACTCCCACCTCGCCTCCGGCGCCGACATGGTGGAATATTGGCACTGGCACTCCATCCACAATTCCTTTGAAACATATTGGAAGGGCCTGCTGAGCCACGACCTCGAACCGAATCCCACCTACCGCGAGGCGGGCGTGTTCGGCCGCGAGATCGCCAAACTGGAAGTGGGGGAGCGGCTCGTCCACCTGAAGAAGCACAACAAGGTGGCCATCATGGTCAGCAACGAATCGCTGACCGCGCTCGACTGGTTCCTCATCGAGGCCGGCTTCCCGTTCGGCGGCACCCTCAAGTACAACGACGTGGTGCGCAACATCTACGACGCGCTGTTCGAACTCAACGTGGAATGCGATTTCATCCCGTCCGACGCGCCGGCCGAACGCCTGGCCAAATACGAGATGATCGTGACCCCGGCACTGTACTGCACTCCGCAGGAAACAACCGACCGTCTGCGCGAATTCGTCTCCAGCGGCGGCCACCTTGTCTCCACCATGCGCTCCTTCGTAACCGACGACGAGGTGACCGTATGGCACGACCGCGCGCCGCACAACCTCACCGACGTGTTCGGCATGACCTACAACCAATTCACCCGCCCGAACGGCCACGTATCCGTGGAATTCGCCGGAACGCTCGCCAAAACCCCGGCAAGCGACGCGCAGACGCTCATCGAACTGGTCACCCCATTCGACGGCACCGACGTGCTCGCCAGCTACGGCCACTACGCGTGGAAGGACTACGCCGCGGTGACCCGACATGGCTTCGGCAAGGGCGACGCCGAATGGATCGCCACCCTGCTCGACGCCGACACCATCCGCGCCGTCCTGCGCGAAGCCGTGGAACACGCCGGCATCGCCGATGCCGGCACCGCGCTCGCCGGACAGGTGACGGTGCGCCGCGGAACGAACGCCCGCGGCGAGCAGGTGACGTATCTGCTCAACTACTCCGCCGACGAGGTCACCATCAACAGCCCGGTGTCGGGCGATGTGGTGGTCGCTCCGGTGGTGGTGGGCACCGACGGCACCGTCGATGAATCCGCCACCGCGGCGATCGCCCTGAAGGAGGGCTCGAAGGTCGAGGTGGGCGACAAGCTGACGATTGGCCGCTGGAATGTGGTCGTCATCGCCGGCTGAGCCGCAAAGCGGTGGCGGTGCGTCGGCCCGCTGGGTCAGGGGATGAGCAGGTCGATGATGGCCTTCCATTCCCCGATGAAGTCGACGTCATGCGATCCGTTGAGCCAGCGCAGCTGCAGACCCTCCATCGCGGACAGGACCTGCAGCGCGGTGCGCTCCGGATCGGCGACGCCGTCGCGCTTGGCCGCGAACGCGTATTCCTTCAGCAGATTGATTTCGCGCTGTTCGAAATACTCGTGCACGGGATGGTCCTTGCTCAGCGCCTCGCTTTCCAGCAAGGTGTAGAGCCGGACCATCTCCGGATGGTCGGCGTTGGTCTCCACGGTTCCCGTGGAAATGGCCTTCAGCCCCAGATCGCAGTGGTATGCGATGCCGTCGTCAAGGACTTCGCCGGTCACGCCCTGCACGCCAAGATGCTCGGCGATGGCGATCTGATTGGTCCGATCGGCGTATTTGAGGGTTTCCTCAAGCAGTTGTTCTTTGGATTTGAAGTAGTAAAGGAGGCCGGCTTCGGTGATGTTCTGAGCCTGGGCCACATCGCGTATGGTGAAGCCCCAGAAACCGAACTGGGAGATGAATGAGACCGTGGTTTCGAGAATCGCCTTCCTGCGATCCTCGGCGCTCATTCGCTTTCTGGGTTTGTTTTCGGTGCGGCGACGCATATGCTCTCCTTCATCTGGTGCTTACTAAGGTACAAGAAGGGGGAGAAGAAGACGATGGGAACCCTTGGAACACGCCGGATTATCGCAGACAAACGATTTGTAATATGATTTAACTAAGTAGTTACTAGGTAATAAAAACCGGTGACTGTGAAGCTGAATGAAACAGTGTCCGACCGGTTTTGCAAACGCTTTGAGACGGCGATGACATGACGTCGACTTGTGCCTTTGCGAAAGATGGTTTACACTGAAAACACGTTAGTTACCACATGGTAGTTAACAGATGGGGCGAGGCCGTCCCACCACCACATACACCGCTAAGGTGCGGAATCGCACACAACATAACATAAGTTCACTACTGAAGCATGATTCGAAGGAGAGAGTTTCATGAGTGAAGCAATCGCCAGCAAGGCGGAGCGCCTTGCCGCTTACAACGCCAACATCGCCGCGGCGGAAAAGGATCCGTCGCTGTCCCCGGAAACCGGCAAGCCGCTGTCCAAGATGAACGCCGCACGTTTCGGCGCAGGCTTCCTGGTATTCGGAGTGCTGTGGATGTCCGGTCTGGGCATCGTTTCCGCAGTGCTGCTGCCCATGCACTACAAGACCATCCCGGGCGTCAACGCCGATGCGTTGGTCGGCATCGTCAACGCGTTCACCGCGGTCGCATCCCTGGTCGCCAACCTGATGTTCGGCAACTTCTCCGATCGCTCCCGTTCCCGCTTCGGCCGCCGTACCCCGTGGATCCTCTTCGGAGCCGTGCTCGGTGGCGTCACCCTGTTCCTGACCGGCACCACGCATAACGCCGTGCTGCTGACCATCTTCTACTGCGCCTGCATGTTCGGTCTGAACTGCATGATCGCGCCGATGGTCGCCATCCTGTCCGACCGCGTGCCTTCCAAGATCCGTGGCACCATGTCCGCCTTCTACGGCGCCGGCTCCACCATCGGCGCTCCGATCGGCACCATGCTCGGCGCACTGTTCATCGAAAACCTGATTCCGGGCTTCGCCGTCGCCGGCGTGCTCATGTTCCTCGGTGGCGTGGTCGCCGTGATCATCATCCCGAAGGAGCAGTCCGCAGACTTCCTGCCGAAGGACGAAGGCTCCGCCAAGGACATCCTCTCCTCCTTCCGCCCGCCGAAGTTCTCCACCGCGCATGACTTCTACAAGGCGTTCGCCGGCCGCTTCTGCATGCTCATGGCCTACCAGATGATCAACGTCTACCAGCTGTACATCATCCAGAACTACATCGGCCAGTCCGTCAAGGAATCCGCCGTCACCGTGTCCGTCGTGTCCATGATCATGATGGTCATGTCCCTGGTCGGCTCCTTCATCTCCGGCCCGGTCTCCGATCTCATCGGCCGCCGCAAGGTCCCGGTCGTCGTCGCTTCCGTGCTCTTCGCCGTCGGCATCGCCATGCCGTGGATCTTCAAGTCCACCATGGGCATGTACCTGTTCGCCGGCATCGCAGGCCTCGGCTACGCCGTCTACTCCGCCGTCGACCAGGCGCTGCTGGTGGACGTGCTACCGAACAAGGAAGAGGCCGGCAAGGATCTGGGCATCCTGAACATGGCCACCACCCTCGGCCAGATGTGCGGCCCGGTCGTCATGTCCGCCATCGTGGTCAACCTCGGCTACAACTTCGCGTTCCCGACGTCCATCGTATTGGCCATCATCGGCTGCTTCTTCATCATGGCCATCAAGAAGGTCAAGTAAGACAGCTGCTGTAAACCGGGGGAGACGGCCGTTCCGTAGGCCGTCTCCCCTCCGCGGGGTCGAATCGTCCCGCCTCCTATCCATGCCAACCATCAACGCATATCCGAATTATCAACGACGATACCAAGGAACATCATGACCACCTGGATTGCAACGACGCAAGACGACAAGCTTGCCGACCGAACCTCCGACATCGAATCCACCAACGCCACCACCGCGGCCGACCTGCAGCTCGACGGCAACGAATACCAGGCCCTGCGCGGCTTCGGCGGCTGCTTCAACGAACTCGGCTGGCTGCCGCTGCAGAACGTCAGCGAAGCCGAACGCGACCAGATCATCAAGGAGCTGTTCAGCCCCGACGAAATGAACTTCACCTTCAACCGCGCCCCCGTCGGAGCCAATGATTTCGCCGACCACTGGTACAGCTACGACGAGGTCGACGGCGACTACGGGATGGAGCATTTCTCCGTCGAACACGACGAGCAGACCCTGATCCCGTACATCCACCGCGCGCAGGAATGGCAGCCGAACATGCAGCTGTTTCTCCAGCCCATGGAGCCCGCCGACGTGGATGAAGCGCCCGAAGGCCTACAATTACGGCCGTCTCGTGCAGACCCCGGAGAACCTGAAGGCCTACGCCAAGTACTTCGTCAAGTACATCCAGGCCTATGCCGAGCACGGCATCACCGTGAACCAGCTGCACGTGCAGAACGAGGTGTTCGCCGACCAGAAGTTCCCGAGCGCCCTGTGGGATTCCGAAGCGCTCAAGGTGTTCATCCGCGACTACCTCGGACCGGCGTTCGACGAGGCCGGACTCGACACCGACATCTGGCTGGGCACCCTCAACGGCCCGGAGGACATGGCTTGGACCGGCGGCGGCTATGGCATGACGCTCAACAACTACAACCGCTTCGTCGACAACATCCTCTTCGACGACGGCGCGCGCAAGTACATCAAGGGCATCGCCTACCAGTGGGCCGGCCAGAACTGCATCGCCCGCACGCACGAATCATGGCCGGAGATCGAGCTGATCCAGTCGGAGTCCGAATGCGGCACCGGCGACAACAGCTGGGAGTACGCGGAGTACATCTTCCATCTGATTAACCACTACTTCCGCAACGGCGCCACCGCATACACCTACTGGAACATGATTCTTGACGACCAGGATTCCACATGGGGCTGGTGGCAGAACTCCCTGTTCACCATCACCGCCGACACGCATGAGGTGCGCCGCAATCCGGAATACTACGTGATGCGTCACTTCTCGCATTTCGTCAGGCCCGGCGCGAAGGTGCTCGGCACCACTGGCCATTTCAACTCGATGGCCATCGCCTTCCGCAATCCGGACGGCACGGTGGTGGTCGTGGCGCAGAACGCCCTCGACGAGGAGCGCCCGTTCGAATTCGCCGATCCCGATGCCGCCGAACGTGGTTTCAAGGTGACGCTTGCTCCGCGATCGTTCAACACTTTCGTGCTGGACTGAGCCGGAGTGATACGGCGTCGGCTCGCGCGTAATGCCGGTTTTCCCCTTTTTCTCGGCGATATGCCGATCACCGACGTCCTGCCCATGAGGTGCCCGCCGCGATGGATCCCCTCCATGCGCGGCGGGCACCTTTGTTTGTATTGGTGGTTTTTCTTATCCGAGCAGTCCTTCGCCGTGGGATGCCGACGAGATTGGGTTGCGTGTGGAACGGAAATGTATTAGACTATAACTAAGTAGTTACTAAGTAATAGAAACTGCATGACGTACGAAGGAGTGCATATGAACCTCGACTACATCAAAGGCGTGAACCTCGGCAACTGGCTGGTTCTGGAAAAGTGGATGAACCCGGCATTATTCGATGGAACCACTGCCGATGACGAATACTATCTGCCGACGCAACTCGATCCGGCCGTGTACGAGGCGCGCATCAGGACCCACCGCGCCGAATACATCAACGAACGCGACTTCGCCACCATCAGATCGTGGGGGCTGAACTCCGCGCATCCCCGTGCCGTACTTCATCTTCGGCGACCGTGCACCGTTGATCGTCTGCATCGACGAACTCGACAAGGCCTTCAACTGGGCCGAGAAATACGGCCTGACCATCCTTATCGATCTGCACACCGCGCCGATGAGCCAGAACGGCTTCGACAACGGCGGCATCTCCGGCGTGTGCAAGTGGGCGCAGCTGCCCGACGAAGTCGAATTCGTGCTGTCCGTGCTCGAACGCCTCTCCAAGCGGTACGGCCATCGTCGGGCGCTGATGGGCATCGAAATCATCAACGAGCCGAACACCACCACCTGCTGGCCGATGGCGAACGTGACCGAACGCTACAAGGCGGTCGACCCGGAGCTCGCCGAAGGCACCAGCCCGATCGCATTCGACTGGCTCAAGGACTTCTACATCACCGCCTACCACCGTCTGCGCGACGCCGACAAGGGCGCGCTGCCGGCGGACAAGGCCGTGGTGTTCCACGACGGCTTCGACATCGAACAGTGGAAGGACTTCATGCGCGGGGATGACGGCAGGCTTGCGCCGGAATTCGAGAACGTGGACACCCACCAGTACCTCATGACCGCCGAAATGATGGGCTGCCCGCAGACCGTGGAAGGCTACGACGACTTCGTGCGAAACACCTACGCGCCGATGATCGCCGAGATGAGCGAATACTTCCCGGTGATCGTGGGGGAGTGGTGCCTGTTCAACTCCGTCGGCTGCGGCGTGGACACCCACGGCGGCCAAAGCGTGCTCAACGGCGAGGAAGGCGCGCAGGCCGAGACCCTGACCGCCGAACAGAAGCGCTCGCTGTACCAGGGCGTGGCCGAATCCCAGCTCGCCGCATGGAGCAAGGGCAGCGGCTTCTACTACTGGAACTACAAGCTGCTCACCGACACCATGGTCGGCGTCGCCGTCACCGATGCCGCGTTGCATGAGAAAACCGCCGACTTCGACTTCTTCGACTACGAGGCGGACGAGACGAAGCCGGTCGACTGATCCCGCCCGGCCGGCCACGATCATTCCGAAACCCCAATCCGGCCGTGGTCCGATTCCAACCGGCCGCGTGGCTGATTGCAGGACGCATACAATGGGCCAAGGAACGTTGCGAACGGTGCGGTTCCTTGGCCCATTGGGCTGAAATGGGGTTTGGGCTCGGGTGGTCTTGGAGTTTGAATGGGCGGAAACGACAAGCCGGGCGAAACCCCGCACAGAAAGGCGGTGAGACGCATGGTGCTGGGCATCGACGAGCGAATCAACGGCGTGAACCTCGGTAACTGGCTGGTGCTGGAGAAATGGATGGATCCGGAACCGTTCGTTCGCACTGCCGAAGATGACGAAATCTGGATGCATCGCACGCACGGCGCCCTCTGGTCCGAGCGGAATCTCGCCGAGGAACTGCGCCGGCACCGCGACACCTACATCACCCTGGAGGATTTCCGCATCATCGCCGACCATGGGCTCAATCTCGTGCGCATTCCCATACCATATTTCATCTTCGGCGACTGGCCCGGACATCCGGGCTGCATCGCATACCTCGACCGCGCGTTCCGTTGGGCGCGGGAGACGGGACTGAAGATCATGATCGACCTGCATACCGTGCCCGGCTCACAGAATGGTTTCGACAACGGCGGCCTGACGGGCGTGTGCAAATGGGCGCAGAATCCGGACTTGGTGGAATACGCGCTGAATGTGCTGGAACGATTGGCCCGCCGATATCGTGACGAGCCGACCCTACACAGCATCGAAGTGCTCAACGAACCGGTGAGCTGGTCGGTGTTCCATGGCACGTCGAATACGGCGAAGGACGTCCGCGAGGCCTCCGGCAGCACGCATGTCCCACTACGGTTTCTGAAGCGCTTCTACCGTGACGCCTACACCCGGCTGCGCGCCATACTACGTCCGGAAACCCTGATCGTATTCCACGACGGCTTTCGACTGCTCCGCTGGAGTGATTGGTTCCGTCGTTCCGGCATGCGCAACGTCATGCTCGACACCCACCAATATCTCATCGCCATGGAGGAACCGTTGTTCGCGGGACCGGCACGCCGACTGTACCTGCAATCGCGGCACCTGCCATGGCTGTACCGAATGCTGGTGGGTGCGCGCGAAATCGCCATCCGTTCGGCGGCCTGTCATATCCCTGTACTTGTGGGTGAGTGGTGCGTGGAGAACCGGTGGGCACTGCACAGCCGGAACCGAGCGGACGCATACCGTCAAGTATCGCGATTGCAACGCGCGGCATGGGATGCGTCGGCGGGGCAGATCTATTGGAGCTACCAGCTTGCGCGTTCCGCGAAACCAGGCAGCGGCGAAGGGAAACCGCCACGTGACCCGCGCAACGGCGGCAATCTCGAAGCGTGGGATCTGACCCGCGTATGGCGTCATGGATGGATTCAAGCGGATGCGCCCCACGATGACGTGGCATCGGCGCCGTCAATCAACGACAATCGACGCAAAGGGCATTAGACTCGGAGTCATGGCAGAGGAAGAGACTTCGAAACGTACCCGCAAATCGCCACAAGAGCGTCGTGCGGAAGTGCTGGATGCGGCGGTGCAGCTCATCAGCGAACGCGGATTCAACGGCATCTCCATCCAGGACGTGGCCGATCGGGTCGGCATTTCCAAACAAGGCGTGCTGCGATACGTCGAAAACAAAGACAAGATGCTGGCGCTGGTATATGACGAATACTACGGGCAAACCGGCACTCCGGAGGACTTCTTCTCATCGGGCATGCCGGGCAGCGACCCATCCGCGCCGCATTTCCCCGCATACCTGCGCTACCTGGTGAAACACAACTCGCGCCGCCGCATGATGGTGCAGCTGTTCACCGTGCTGTCGGCGGAATCCCTGAACCCGGATCACCCATTGCATGACGAATTCATGGGACGCATGGAGGACATCTGGGAACACTACTCGAAATACCCGTGGGTGGTTCCGCCGCAATTGGGCGCATGGGCCGGCAGCATGCGACCGGTGGTGCGCAAAGCCATGGAAATCATGGATGGCATTCAGCTGTGGTGGCTGCGCGAACCGGAAGTGGACTTGTGTGAGGAATGGTCCGAAATGGAGAATCTGCTGTTTCCCGCGCCCCTCTGGGATGCATACCGCTGATTTTATGTGTGTTCCGCATACGTTCGGGGGTGACCTGACGGCCACCCTCATTTTGCTTATCTTCTATTGTGGTAGTGCCTGAAAAGTTTGCTGAAAGAGACATGCTGGTTTCTTGAGATGTCGACCATTTTGATGCAGTCAGACTACCTGCTGCGCTTCCCGTGTAGACGCCAATGCTGGCTCCCAATATCCCTAGCGATACTAGTATCATTATTTTACGGAAGAGTCTAGATTCAGTAGAATTATCAATTCTACATAATAATTCGTCATATATAGAACCTGCTGCAGAATTAGTTACAATTGTCCCTCTGTAAAAAGTTAATTTTACTCATTATATTGACTATTTATAAGATAATTAGAACGTTGAATAATCTCAGATTCATTCTTGCCGGAAATAAGAAATTTCCTGTCAGAATCAACAGAGTTATGAGCGATACCTTTTTTCTTGCCCACAGATTCCAAAACCGCCCAATCCGGGATTTCTTTTTCCTTTGGCCAGTTCAATCCGGCGGTTTCCAGCAGTATGCCATACTGAGATGATCGCGTAATATTCGTATCCGCATCGACAAGACCAAGTTCCAATAGGAAGTTGGCCTTGCTTTGGTCTATGCCATAGGCGGCTGCCAGCTCCTGCTTGATGAGACCGCCTCCTCTGCGTGCCGCCATTTCCCCGAATGCGAAATCACCGGTTTCATTCTTATAGAATTCGATATGCATCACATTCGGAATCGTCTGATCGTTGAAAGATGCAATTAATTGCTTTGTCAGTCGGAGCAGCTCGGAATAGTCGGCACCGTTCTCATCCAACATCACGGAACCGGTGTTTTGTTTCTCGAAATCCAGTGGCGGGACAAGATATCGTGATGGTGAGATCAGAATCGAACCGGAATTGATATAGACTACATCCACATGGTAGACGGAACCGGAACAATATTCCTCTAAGTAATACTGGTTTGAATGCACGTTTCGTATGAATTCCGGCTTGGTAGCTAAAGCGGGCAGGTCATCTTTCGAATGCAATATCGTAATGCCTGCAGACCCTGCGCCCCATCGAGGTTTGAGAACAACCGTCTCCCAACGATCGAACGCCGAAATAATATCTCCAAAGCCTTGGCAGGTGGTATAGGGAATAATCTTTAATCCGGCATCAAGGGCCGATTGTTTCATCGTGACTTTATCTCGACAGCTTAACGCCAGTTCATGCTGTAAACCGGGAATTCCAAATAAACTTCTCGCCTCTGCAACCCTCAGTACGTCTTCCTCTGAGCTGGAAACTATCCTATCTGGTTTAAATTTCCTGACAATATCAAAGAATTTTGCGGTAGCGCTATCAGAGGAATAATCGGAGACCTCGATTTCCTTGATGACGGAGCTCGGCCAACTATGGTGTGCGGCTCGATCGTTCGAGGTGAAGACCATAACTTCTAAACAATCGAAACGTTCTTGGATTTCCTCAATCCATTTAGGATAATTTGAGAAGGATTTGGGCTGTTGCAGCAATAATACTTTCATGTCATTCCCCTTCCGGTGTACTCACCAAGACTTTTTCTTTCAATGACGAATGATTCTTTGTCCACGTTTTCTAATTTGATTAGTGACGACTGCAGGCATTATTCCCACTAACGCCAGTGCACACCAATACCAAGCCGTCAATCCTGCAGGACGTAGTGCCGGAACGATCCAACCGCCAAGGAATGAGCCTGCCGATTCACCAATGGCTGCAATTATTAGCCGATAGTTCAGAATGTCCACCAAAGGCTTATCTGGCTGTGCCTCTACCAGAGCAATATTGATTAATGGCGTATAGATGCATTCTGCAATGGAGAACACAACCAAGGAAATGATGCATATCCACCAGTACGACGAGACTCCGCAGGCGAATAGTGCGAAGGAAATTCCATAAATCCCCAGGCTTTTGACTATGAATGAGGTGGCATTATGTTCTTTGGTCATATTGCGCGAGATGATCTTACTTACCGGCATTTGCAGTGCTATGACCGATATGGCATCAATGGAATAGAACAATCCTCTTATGACTGGACTATCGGATAACGAGTGGAATTCCAATGCCATTCCGGCAAAAAGCTGACCATTCATTATACTGCCCACGAACACCGCCAGGATGGCAAGAACCGTACCGGGACTTTTCAGCGAGTCTGTAATGGTCTTCACGATGGAGGAAGTGTTTTCCTCGCCGCTTTTCTCATTGCGTATGAAGACATGATGAGTCAGCGCTATTGGAGCTAGTAAAGCAGAAAAAGCATAGAGTCCGACGATGATTGCAATAAAGAGCGTTTGTCCGAAAGCTTTATATATGTAATTCGAGCCCAGAGGTCCAATCGCGGATCCAAGATTGGCTGCCATGGTCACTAAAGCAAACAAAGAAGCCTGAATTTTTTTATCCTTTACTGTAGCGATGATATGCCCTCGTAGGGCAAAATTAACCAATGAAAGACCGAGTCCCAGCAAAGCCAAATCCGCAAAAAGGAAGCCGATAAAACCACCCATTGCCGGTTGTAGCAGCAAAAGTGAAAAAACCATGAATCCGAAACCGGTCTCGGTGAGGGATACCGTTGAGAAACGCTCAATCAGGCTACCTATAAAAACAGTACTGCCTCTAGAAAAAAGAGATAAAATTCCGAGCGCCAGTCCAACATATAGCGATGACGCCGCAGAAACTTGGCCGGTGAGAATAACCGAAAGAAGGGAGAAGAGACCGCTGTACGCAGCAGTATTCAAAAAGTAATTCACTGATATGGAGTCTCTTTTAATATCGTTCGGCTTCTCCATTTGAATGGACCTTCTTTTATGCTTTACAAATAATGTCTCCCCATGCTAGTTGTCATAGGGGAATTGTTCATTGCTGCGTCCACATATAGTGACGCTTGGTTTTGGCATACTTGGGGGGTGTCTGTTTCAAAGTTTACCGTGCTTTCTGCGGAATCGTTGAATCCTGAACATCCGTTGCATGATGAATTCACTGCTCGTATGGACGATATTTGGGAGAACTATTCGCAATATCCTTGGCTGGTTCCTCCGCAATTGGGTTCATGGAAGTCGAGCATGCGACCGGTGGTGCGTAAAGCCATGGAAATCATGGATGGTGTGCAATTATGGTGGTTGCGCGAGCCTGAAGTTGATTTATGCAAAGAGTGGGCTCAGATGGAAAACATGCTGTTTCCATCCCCGTTGTGGGATGCATATCGTTGATTTCAAATACTTGTTGAGATTGGCATTGCATGCGCGTGCGAAAAGGCGAGGGTCTGATGGTCCCTCGCCTTTTGCATTGACGGGGTTATGTCGAGTTGTGGATGTGTATATGATATACTAAACTACCGATTGGTAATTAAAGAAAATCGCTTCAATGAGGAAAGTGAGCAATCCATGGCCGAAACCACTGAAAATACTGTAAATCTGCCCTATAGGAATCCGGAACTTCCTACTGAGGAACGCATCGCCGATCTGCTTGGTCGCATGACTCTTGAGGAAAAAGTCGGACAGATGATGCAGCTTGACGCGCGAAGCGGCGATTTGGACGATCTGATCGTCAACAAGCATGTTGGTTCCATTCTGCACACCTCGCCGTCCGATCTGCCGAAAGCCGTGGAAACGGTGAACGCCAAAACCCGTCTCGGCATTCCGCTGGTGATCGGCGACGACTGCATTCACGGCTATTCCTTCTGGCCGGGAGCCACCATTTTTCCGGAACAGCTAGGCATGGCAACCACGTGGGATTCTGAAAAGGTACAGGCCGCGGGCCGTGCCACCGCCGAGGAAGTGTCAACCACCGGCGTGCATTGGACGTTCTCCCCGGTGCTGTGCATCGCGCGAGACACCCGTTGGGGCCGTGTGGGCGAAACCTTTGGCGAAGATCCGTACTTGATTGGCGAAATGGCATCGTCCATTGTCAAGGGCTATCAAGGTGGAGCCAAGGCGGGCGAGCCGCTCGCCAAAGACGCGATTCTCGCATGCGCCAAGCATTTCGCAGGCTATTCCGAAACACAGGGAGGGCGTGACGCTTCCGAAGCCGACCTGAGCCACCGCAAGCTGGAATCTTGGTTCCTGCCGCCATTCGAACGCGTAGCCAAGGAAGGCTGTGGCACCTTCATGCTCGGCTACGAATCCATCGAAGGTGTGCCGGTCACCTTCAACAAGTGGCTGCTTTCCGACAAACTGCGTGGCGCTTGGAACTATCAGGGCACGCTCATCACCGACTGGGACAACGTCGGCCGTTCCGTGTGGGAGCAGAAGGTCAAGCCTGATTATGTGCAGGCTGCTGCCGATGCGGTCAAGTCCGGCAACGACTTGGTGATGACCACGCCAAAGTTCTACGAGGGTGCGATCGAAGCCGTGAAGACCGGTCTGCTTGACGAATCGTTGATCGATGCCGCCGTGGCTCGTATTCTCGCACTGAAGTTCCGTCTTGGACTGTTCGAAGATCCACGCTTGCCCGACCAGAAGCGTATCGATGCGGTGATCGGTTCCGAAGAGCATCAGCAGCTCAACCTTGAAGTGGCTCGCGAAGCATTGCTGAAGAACGACGGTTCACTGCCGTTCAACGTGGCCGGTGCGAAGCGTATCGCGGTCGTTGGCCCGCTCGCCGATGACGCCCAGACCCAGCTGGGCGACTGGGCAGGCAGCTCCGGCCAGATCAACTGGATGCCTGACGGCCACCCGCGTGAAATGATCACCACCGTGCTTGATGGTTTCAAGCAGCTCGCTCCGGAAGGTTGCGAGGTCGTGTACTCTCGCGGTGCCAACATCGTGGATTTGGTGCCCGATCCGGAAGGCGAGTTCTACCCGGATGGACAGCCTCGCCCGAAGATCGGCGTTTCCGCCAAGATTGATCGCGCACTGCTTGGCGAAGCCGTGGAAAACGCACGTAAAAGCGACCTGATCGTGGCCGTGGTGGGCGATGTGATCCAGGCCATTGGCGAAGGCTGCTCCACCGCCACGCTTGAACTGCTTGGCGGACAGAATGCACTGATCGATGCACTGTCGAACGTGGCTCGCGAAACCGGCAAGCCGTTCGTGGTGGTGCTCGTCAGCTCCAAGCCGCAAGTGCTGCCGGCATCCGTGATCGGTACCAATGGCGTGATTGTTGACGAAACTCCAGCCGAAGGCACTTCGGCTCTGCTGTGGGCTCCAAGCCCGGGCATGAAGGGCGGCCAGGCCATCGCCGAAATCATTCTCGGCGAAACCGAACCGAGCGGACGCCTGCCGATCACCTTCCCGCGTCACGCAGGACAGCTGCCGGTCTACTACAACCAGATTCGAGGCCAGCACGGCAACCGTTACGCCGACCTCACGCAGAATCCGGCATTCGCATTCGGCGAGGGTCTGAGCTACACCACGTTCGAATACGGAGATCCGACCATCACCAACGTTCCGGAATCCGGCATATTCACCGAAACCGACACCGTGCATGCCGAAATCACCCTCACCAATACGGGCGATCGCAAGGGCACGGAAGTAGTGCAGCTCTACATCGGCGACATCGTGACCTCCTACAGCTGGACTGATCGTGAACTCAAAGCATTCCAGCGCGTGGAACTCGAACCAGGCAAAAGTAAGACCGTTGCCTTCGACATTCCGGTTTCCGATTGCACCATCGTCGATTCGGAAGCCAACCGAATCGTCGAACCGGGCGAATTCGAAGTGCTTATCGGCCATTCCAGCCGTCGCGAACACTTGAAGCGCACCACCTTCACCGTCGCGTAAAAGCGAAACGAAATAAGCCGTGTCGCAGAACCCAATAATCGACACGCTAGTCTGATATGAGCCGCCTACGAAATGCCGATCGTGGGCGGCTCGCATGAATGGACCATTGCCGTGGCATACGCGTTGTTTATGGCTGCTTCCGGATTCGTACTGGTGCCTGATCAGACGCATGCGTTGAACCAGTTGCCATTGTCAATGAACGCCGACTGTTCCGCGGTGATGAACGCCATGCAGCAGCTTGCCGGCGCGATTGTGCTTGCCACTGGCGGTTTACGGCTTTGTTCCCGATCGCTGTGGTTACGGTGCTACTGGGCACGGTGTTCATCATGCTGATTCGCAAGGTGAAGTAGCTGCAGTTACTGCAGTAGCCGAAGCAACGCGCAGTGTGCCGGCGATTGCGGCACACGTGATCTCGACATTGCGTTCCGTGTTGGCGATCAGAGTCGCAAGATCCGCCGGCCCGGGCGCAATGCCGAACGTTGCGACGATGCCGGTCTCGTTCAACGCTTCGATGGTGTGTGGATCGCGGGTTACCGTTCCACCGATGGCAATAGTTGGTTTTCCTTGTGATTGCGCCAGTTTCGCAATGCCACTCGGCACTTTGCCGTACGGTGTCTGACTGTCGATGGAACCTTCGCCGGTGATGATGACGTCGGCCCATGCGCATGCTTCGCGACCATGCGTAAGATCGAGCACAAGTTCGATTCCCGGCCGTACTGTTGTATTGAACAGGCCGAGCATCCCGCCGCCGGTACCGCCTGCGGCGCCTGTACCGGGAATGCGCTCAATATCGCGGCCATTGTATTGCATGATCGCGTGTGCGAGATTCGCAAGTCCCTGATCGAGGAGTTCGACCTGCGCTGTGTTCGCGCCTTTTTGCGGAGCGAACACATGCGCAGCACCTTCTGGTCCGGTCAAAGGATTGGTGACATCGCAGGCGAGAACAATCGGAACATTTTTTACAAAATTGGGAACTTCCGAATCGTCAATCCTCTCCAAATCAACAAGAGAACCGCCACCAAGCGGAATATCATGACCTGCCGTATCAAGAAAACGAAATCCAAGCGCGCGAGCCAACCCCGTGCCACCATCCGTAGTGGCACTACCGCCCAAACCAAGCACAATACGATCCGCGCCAGCGTCAATCGCAGCACGAATCAGCAATCCGGTGCCGAACGTGGAAGCAGACAACGCATTGCGGTCGGCGGGGGAGACCCGTTCAAGTCCGCTTGCCGAAGCCAACTCGACCACGGCGGTGTGAAGAATACAAGAAGCACGATTATTGCCAAGAAAGCCAAACTGAGCGGTAATCGGGCGGCCGATCGCATCAACTGTCTCAACATTGTGCAACGTGCCGGCGGTGGCATGAACCAAGGCTTGCGTCAATCCTTCGCCGCCATCGGAAAGAGGCATGAGCCGGCATTCCGCCTGCGGATTGCCACGCTTAATGCCGCGAGCCATCGCCTGTGCGATTGCTTCAGCCGAAGCGGACTCCTTGAACGAGTCCGGTGCCAGCAAAATCCGCATATATGCCTCCTTTTACGTCTGCATCCATACATTAATGCAGTGCCGGGGCAGAGGCTTATCGGTAGCCCTCCCACATGGGCAGGGGGAACAGGGCGTCTTCGCATTCCGCCCACATGGCGTTCAGGTCCTGGCCGGGCGTGCGCAGCCAACGCAGCTGCACGCCGTCCATCATGGCGAATCCCGCATTAAGCAGCCGACGCGTATCAACACCTTCGGGCACGCGCCAACGGATGTTGAGTGCGGTGTCGGCATTATGCAGCTCACGGTTGGCGAAATACTCGTGTGCGGGGTGGTTCGGGTCGATCGCTTCGGCGCTCAACGTGGAAAACATGTGCACCTGAATCGGTCTGCGTGCGTTCACCGCCACGATTCTGCGCCACATGTCGGCAATCAACGGGCGTGGCTCACGTACTATGTCGGTAAGAATGTCTTCCGTCTCGGAATCGTAGACTTCGTCCAGCGCGGCTGTGAGCAGTCCTTCCTTACTGCCGACATAATGCAGCACGCCAGCCTTGGTGAGTCCTACGCGATCGGCGATTTTCTGCAGGGAAGTGCCGTAATAGCCGAGCGTTCCAAACAGTTCGACGGCCGCATTGAGAATCTCCGCTCTTCGGTCGACTTCTTCGTTGGCCATGATGATTCCCTTTCTTGCACTCATAGTGGCGGTTCATGTGCGCTGCAATGCTTATGAATCGCCATTTCTCTCAAGTTGTAAATACTGCAGTTACTTTACGGTCGGTTAACTGATTTTTCAAAGAAGATTGGCGTGTTGTGATGTTGATTTTGATAAAGTACCTACCGACCGGTTAGTAAAGATTTCGGGGTTGAGATTCCACAGGCCGGTTAACCGATACGAACTCAAGAAAACGATGCGAAAGAGGAACGTATGAGCGAAAACACCTATCCTTCCGTCAATGACCTGACGCTTGAAGAAAAGGCATCCCTAACTTCCGGCGGCGACGCTTGGCATCTGCAAGGCGTTGAAGCCAAGGGCATTCCCGGCTATATGATCACCGACGGCCCCCACGGCCTGCGCAAGTCCAACTCGGCCACCACCGGCGAAGTCGATCTGAACAACTCCGTGCCCGCCACCTGCTTCCCGCCGGCCGCGGGCCTGTCCAGCTCGTGGAATCCGGAACTCATCCACCAGGTCGGCGAAGCCATGGCCGAAGAATGCATTCAGGAGAAGGTTGCCGTAATTCTCGGCCCCGGCGTGAACATCAAGCGCAACCCGCTTGGCGGCCGCTGCTTCGAATACTGGTCCGAAGACCCGTATCTGGCGGGTCATGAGGCGGTCGGCATCGTCGCAGGCGTGCAGTCCAAGGGCGTGGGCACTTCGCTCAAGCATTTCGCCGCCAACAGCCAGGAGACCGACCGGCTGCGCATCAGCGCCAACATCTCCCAGCGTGCGCTGCGCGAAATCTACTTCCCGGCATTCGAACACATCGTCAAGGAAGCCCAGCCGTGGACCATCATGTGCGCATACAACTGCATCAACGGCGTGCATGCCGCCCAGGATCGCTGGCTACTCACCGACGTGCTGCGCGACGAATGGGGCTTCCAAGGTATCGTCATGAGCGACTGGGGCGCCGACCACGACCGCGTGGCCTCCCTCAATGCGGGCCTCAACCTCGAAATGCCGCCAAGCTACACCGACGACCAAATCGTCTACGCCGCACGCGACGGCCGCATCCAGCCGGCACAGCTCGACCGCATGGCACAAGGCATGATCGACTTGGTCAGCAAGACCCGCGCAGCCATGAGCGTCGAAAACTATCGTTTCGACATCGAAGCCCACGATGAGGTCGCACATCAGGCCGCCGTCGAATCCATGGTGCTCCTCAAGAACGATGACGCCATTCTGCCAGTCGCTGGCGATGCCAAGGTCACCGTCATCGGCGAATTCGCACGTACCCCGCGCTACCAGGGCGGTGGTTCCTCGCACATCACCCCAACCAAGATGACCAGCTTCCTGGACGCCCTCACCGAACGCGGCGTGGATGCCAAGTTCGCCCCAGGATTCACCCTCGACCTCGAACCGGCCGATCCGGCACTCGAAGCCGAAGCCGTCGAAGCTGCCAAGGGCGCCGACGTGGTGCTCATGTTCCTAGGGCTCCCTGAAGCGGCCGAATCCGAAGGCTTCGACCGTGAGACCCTCGACATGCCGGCCAAGCAGATCGCACTGCTCGAAGCCGTCGCAGCCGAAAACAAGAACGTTGTGGTCGTACTCTCCAACGGCTCCGTCGTCACCGTGGCACCATGGGCCAAGAACGCCAAGGGCATCCTCGAATCCTGGCTGCTCGGACAGTCCGGCGGTCCGGCGCTCGCCGACGTGCTGTTCGGCAAGGTGAGCCCGTCCGGCAAGCTTGCGCAGACCATTCCCTTCGACATCAACGACGATCCGAGCACCATCAACTGGCCGGGTGAAGAGGGGCATGTCGATTATGGCGAAGGCGTGTTTGTGGGCTACCGCTATTACGACACCTACAACAAGGCCGTCGACTACCCGTTCGGCTTCGGCTTGAGCTACGCCACGTTCGAAGTGAGCGACGTGAAGGCCGTCAAGACCGGTGCCTGCACCGCAACCGTCAGCGCAGTGGTCAAGAACACCTCGAACGTTGACGCCGCCGAAACCGTGCAGGTGTACGTGGCTCCTGGCAAGGCTGACGTGGCCCGCCCGAAGCACGAGCTCAAAGGCTTCAAGAAGGTGTTCCTCAAAGCCGGCGAATCCGCCGAAGTCTCCTTCGACCTCGACGATCGCGCCTTCGCCTACTGGTCTGAGAAGTTCAACGACTGGCATGTGGAGAGCGGCGAATACGCCATCGAGGTTGGCACGTCCAGCCGTGACATCGCCGGTTCCGCGGTAGTGGAGCTCGATGGAGACGGCAAGACCCAGCCGCTCACCGAATGGTCCAACTTCATGGAATGGCGTAAGGATCCGCTCGGTTCCAAGGTGCTCGAGAAGCTGCGTGCCGAAGGTGAAGCCGGCCGCATGCCGATCGTGCCCGACAATGACATGACCCGTCTATTCCTCGACTCCATGCCGATCAACAGCATGTCGGTGCTGATGAGCGACGGCGGCAAGGCCATCACCGCCTTCATGCTCGACGAATACGCCAAAATCGCCGAAACCGCCGAATAAGACGGATTGACGTAAACAAGACGTAAGCAAAAGGAGTTTCAAGGATTTAGGCCGAGGATGTGGCCCGCGAATGAACCGGTGCGGACCACATCCTCGGCTTTTTCATACTTGGTTTCGGCTTGTTCCGAGCTTATTTTTGGCTATTTTTAAGCGATTTTGCGATTACAATATTGCGCTCGGTGTGCTGCGATCCGGTTCCGTCACACACGACACGCTGAATGTTGCATATGCAACTGTTGTATGTACAACGTGTTATCGTATGTTCCGTGAACGATATACAGAACGATGGAACGGCTTCGGTGAACCCCGCGTTCACCGAAGCGTGGGACCGAGGCGCATGCAAGCCGCCGAGCGTCGCCATCCGATCGCTGCACAACGTCATCAACCGGTATCTTGCGGTGACGCGTCCTATGGAAGTGGAGAGTCTGAGCGGTGGCAACATCGACATCATCACCTTCCTCGCGCGCCATTCGGAACAGGAGATCTTCCCGCAGGATGTGGAACGCCGCTTCGGCATCACCCGGTCGACGTCGAGCAGAGTGCTCGCATTGATGGAACGCAAAGGGCTTATCGTGCGCGAATCCGTGCCGAGGGACGCGCGGTTGAAGAAAATCGTGCTCACCGACAAATCGCGCGACATCGCCGAAGCGCTGCGAGCCAACGCCGTCGCCATGGAAGGCATTCTTCTTCAGGGTTTGAGCGATGACGAGATCCGCGAATTCATGCACGTGCTCGACGTGATGCAGACCAATCTGGTCTCCACCGGGCTGATCGGCGACGAAAGTCGCTACTCCAGCCTGGCATTGTGCGAGGCGGAATCGCGGGAACGGCAATCGCGGGAATGCGAATCGCAACCAACTGTACGGAAAACATCACAGGAAGACGAAACAGGAAAGGAAGAGTAAGTGAGCGGAACAAACGTGACAACGGCTGCGGTGCAATCGCAGCCAAAACAAAAGCGGCATCTCGTACGCACGCTTGGCAAATCGCTGCGTGAATATAGGAAGCCCAGCATTCTCACCCCGATATTTGTGGTGGTCGAAGGTGTTCTGGAAATCCTCATCCCCACGGTGATGGCGTCGTTGATTGATGAAGGCATCACCGGCAAAAGCATGCCCGCCATCGTCAAATTCGGTCTGATTCTTCTGGCGTGCTCGCTATGTTCGCTCGCGGCTGGCTTCCTTGCCGGTAAGTTCGCCGCGATCGCCGGCGCTGGATTCGCCAAGAACCTGCGTCATGACGAATTCGAGAAGGTGCAGGGCTTCAGCTTCACCAATATTGACAAGTTCTCCACCGGCTCGATCATCACCAGGCTCACCACCGATGTGACCAACCTGCAGAACGCCTATTCCATGATCATTCGTCTGGGTGTGCGAGCCCCGATCATGATGATCGTGGCGTGGATCTTCTCGTTCCGCATCAGCCCGTCCATTTCCTTGGTGTTCCTGGCGTGCATCCCTGTTCTCGCCTTCGGTCTGTGCGGCCTGGCGGTGTACGTGCACCCGGTGTTCGAGCGCGTGTTCCACACCTACGACAAGCTCAACAACGTGGTCGACGAGAACCTTCAAGGCATCCGCGTGGTCAAGTCCTACACCCGCGAATCGCATGAAATCGCCAAATTCGGCCGCATCTCCCAGCGCATCTACAAGGACTTCAGCAAGGCCGACCGTGTGATGAGCTTCAACAACCCGCTCATGATGGTCTGCGTATACGTCTCGATGATTCTCATCGCATGGATGGGCGCCAAGCAGATCGTGGCCTCGGGCAATAATGCCGCGCTGGGGCTCACCACCGGCGACCTGACCGCACTGGTCACCTACGCCATGCAGATCCTCATGGCCATGATGATGCTGTCCATGGTCTTCGTCATGTGCATCATTTCCCAGGCGTCCGCGGAACGTATCTGCCAGGTGCTCAACGAGGAAAGCACGGTGACCAACCCGGCCAACCCCATCAAGGAAGTGGCCGACGGGTCCATCGAATTCGACAACGTCGACTTCCGCTACTCTGATAACTCCGAAAAGCCGGTGCTCGACAATATCAACCTGAAGATCCGTTCCGGCATGACCGTCGGCATCGTCGGCGGCACCGGTTCGGCGAAGTCCAGCCTGGTGCAGCTCGTGCCGCGACTGTACGATGTGACCTCCGGCTCGCTCAAGGTCGGCGGCGTCGACGTGCGCGACTACGACATGGAAGTGCTGCGCGACCAGGTCGCCATGGTATTGCAGAAGAACGTGCTGTTCTCCGGCACCATTGCGGACAACCTGCGCTGGGGCAACCCGAACGCCACCGACGAGGAAATCCGCCGCGCATGCCAACTGGCCCAGGCTGACGGTTTCATCCAGGAATTCCCCGACAAATACGACACCTATATCGAACAAGGCGGAACCAACGTGTCCGGTGGACAACGCCAGCGTCTGTGCATCGCTCGAGCGTTGCTGAAGAAACCGAAGATCCTCATCCTCGACGACTCCACCTCCGCGGTCGACACCAAGACGGACAAGCTGATCCGTGAGGCGTTCCACAACGAGATTCCCGACACCACCAAGATCATCATCGCGCAGCGCATCGCATCCGTGCAGGAATCCGACATGATTCTCGTCATGGAGGAAGGCCGCATCACCGCATCCGGCACCCATGAGGAACTGCTGCGGACCTGCGACGAATACCGTTCCATCTACGAATCGCAGACCAAGAACCAGGCCCAGCCTGAGGAACTGCAGTGAAAGGAGGTACAGACATGAGTGCAACAACCAATAAGAAAACCGCGCAGGGCATGCACCCGCAGGAGGGAAACAAAGCCAAGCGCCCCGATGCCGTGCCGCACGGTGGACCGAAGGTACCGCAGAAAGCCGCGCCGGGAACCACTAAGCGCATCTTCGGCTACATTTTCCAATACAAATGGCATGTCGTGGCAATCGTGCTGTGCATCCTGATCGGTGCGGCCGCACAAGCCGGTTCCGCGCTGTTCCTGCAATCCCTGATTGACAGCTACATCCTGCCGCTGGTCGGTGTGAAGAACCCCGACTGGAACCCGCTGCTGCGCGCCCTGACGCTGATGGCCTGCCTCTACGCGGCCGGCACTTTCTGCAGCTGGCTGTGGCAGTGGCTCATCGTCACCGTCGAACAAGGCACCCTGAAGAAGATCCGCGACGACATGTTCGCACACCAGCAGACGCTGCCGATCCGCTACTTCGACACCAACGAGCACGGCGACATCATGAGCCGCTACACCAACGACACCGACACCCTGCGCCAGGCCATCAGCCAGTCCTTCCCGCAGATGTTCTCGTCCGCGATCTCCGCACTGGCCGCACTGGTCTCCATGCTGTGGCTGTCGGTGCCGGTCACGATCTTCGTGCTCGTGTTCGCCGCGATCCTGTTCGTAGTCGTGCGCGCCATCGTCTCCCGCTCCGGCCGCTACTTCGTCAAGCAGCAGATGTGGATCGGCGATGTGAACGCCTTCGTCGAGGAATCCGTCAACGGTCAGAAGGTCATCAAGGTCTTCAACCATGAGGACGCCACCCAGAAGACCTTCGACGAGAAGAACGAGGAACTGTTCCACGCTTCCGCCGAAGCGAACACCTGGGGCAACGTGACCATGCCAGTCGTGGGCAACATGGGCTACATCCTCTACATTCTGCTTGCCATCGTCGGTGGATTCATGGCGCTCTCCGGCATGGGCAACTTCGGTCTCGCCGGCGCAGGCAAGCTTACCCTCGGCGCCCTCATCTCCCTGCTCACCCTGTCGCGCTCCTTCGTCAACCCGCTCGGCCAGGTCTCCATGCAGTTCAACATGGTGATGATGGCGCTCGCCGGCGCGTCCCGCATCTTCCAGCTGATGGATGAGAAGCCCGAGGACGACGGCGGCTCCGTCACACTCGTCAACGTCGAGCTCGGCGAAGACGGCCGCACCATGACCGAAGTGGACCACGAAACCGGCCATTGGGCCTGGAAGCGTGAGGAAGGCGACGACGGCACCCGTTCCCTGAAGGCCGCGCAGTCGCTGAGCCCGAAGGCCGCGGAAGTGGCGAGGAAGGCGCGCGAGAACGCGATCACCTCGCCGGACGGGCGCCTGACCCTGCTGCAGGGCGACGTGCGTTTCACCGACGTGACCTTCGGCTACAACCCGGACAAGCCCGTGCTGCACGACATCACCTGGTTCGCCAAGCCCGGCCAGAAGGTCGCGCTCGTCGGCGCCACCGGTGCCGGCAAGACCACGGTGACCAACCTGATCAACCGTTTCTACGACATCCAGGAAGGCATGATCCTGTATGACGGCATCTCCGTCAAGGGCATCCGCAAGCCCGACCTGCGCAAGTCGCTCGGCATCGTGCTGCAGGACGTGAACCTGTTCACCGGCACCGTGATGGACAACATCCGCTATGGCAAGCTCGACGCCACCGACGAGGAGTGCATCGCCGCCGCTAAGCTCACCAACGCGGACAGCTTCATCCGCATGCTGCCCAACGGCTACCAGACCGTGCTCGAAGGCGACGGCTCCGGTCTGTCCCAAGGCCAGCGCCAGCTGATCTCCATCGCACGCGCCGCAGTGGCAGACCCGCCGGCCATGATCCTTGATGAGGCCACCTCATCCATCGACACCCGCACCGAGGAAGTGGTGCAGGCCGGCATGGACAACCTCATGAAGGGACGCACCGTGTTCGTGATCGCGCACCGCCTGTCCACCGTGCGCAACTCCGACGTGATCATGGTGCTCGACCATGGCCGCATCATCGAGCGCGGCTCGCACGACGAGCTCATCGCGCAGAAGGGCGAGTACTACCAGCTGTACACGGGCGCCGTGGAACTGGAGTAAGGCTCCTTCTGCTTCGTTCCTGTCCCGTTCTTGGTGAATTGGACAGGCTGAACGGTAGTGTTCAACGAATGCAAGGGCCGTGCGGAAGCCACATATGTGGCTTCCGCACGGCCCTTGCGCATATGGCTCCCATGAATCGGCGGGCATGACCTTTTACGCAGGGTGCGCCCGCTGTGGCTTTTCATGGATTCCCCGAATCAATGGCGAAAAATCCATTGCGGGGACTACTCATGCGGTTCCGTAGGCGGTTTGGGTGTTCCGTAGGTGGTTGGTCAGAGTATCGGGGTTGGAGAAAGGCTTTATTCTGGCCGTTTTCATGCCGGGTATTCAGACCCAACCACCTACGGAAGCGAAAAACCACCTACGGAACTAGTCCAAGCCGTAACGGTGACTGGCTATTGCGCGGGCGACCATGCCGAACAGCTCGTTCAGCTTCTGCTTGGAAGCCAGATGCTCGCGGGTGGCGACAAAAGGAGTGAAACCGAGATCCCTCAGCCGGTTCCGCTTATCGAGGTCATACATCCAGCGGTCATGGGTGTAGTGGTAATTTCCGTCGTATTCTATGCAGACGCGGTCATCCGGGTAGGCGATATCCACCTTCATCGTGCCCGAGCCGCGTATGTGGTCAATGATCTCATAATTGACATGTGCCTCAGGCAGCCCGTAGGCATCGCTCTCCAAACGAAGCACCGTTTCCTGCGGAGAATCGGTACCTGGTTTGGACAGGCGCAAGGCCTTTCTGCATTTGGCGCTCCCAATGAATCGCGGCGCACTCCGGATGTAGTCGGAGAGCTCATCGTGAGTGCAGACGCGTAAATCGGGATTGGCGCAAGTGAGCCAATCCATGGCGATCACCAGACTCCGTTCGTCGACATAGGGCGCAATCTGGCAGACCGCCTGCATCGCGGAGACGCTTGACACCAATTCGTCGGCGTGCGCCACGTCTACGCCATGCCTTGCGTAATGGAATTTCATCCCCTGGATTTTCCGCAGGTCACGTTGCCGGCACACCGAAACGTGAACGAGCTCCGAACCATATCCGGGTAAATAATTCATGGTGGCAATCATGCCATGCAGCTCCAGCGCTGTGCCGTGGCTTACATAGAGTGGAACCGAGGAGCGTGACCTTATCCGCGACAACACCTGCCTGCATTCAAGATGCCGTCTCGCCGCCTCCTCCCGTGCCTGCTCTAATGTGAAAAATGTATTGTGTCCGAAGCTTTCCATGCGCTGACGGTATATGGAAAGCCAGCAGCCCCGCAACCGTCTCCGTGAAAAATGTGGATATGTGCATGGTTCCATCCGCAGCATCACCGGGGAGAGGCCTGATGTATACGCGTCCGGTAGAACCGATGCGGAGCGTGGCGTCATCGAGGGGTGGCTCACATGGCAAGTCGGCCACGCAGAAGGGCGGGCGCTTCCAGCCGCAGGCCCGTGGGGCTGACGGTGACCGCGTTTCTCCACGGTGTCAGCCGCGTTTGGAACCCTGCCGACTGATGCCACCTTTATGACCGGTCGCTTTGAAAGGCAGACCGGCGTTGCCGAGTCCTTTGCTCCGCATGTTCTGCAGGGCAAAGGATTTTTGTTGTGCACGCAGTTCGTTCATCCGTTCCGTGGACTGATGCGCGATTCGCGGTTTCCGTGATTGCTCTGGCTGTGTCATGGCTATAAGAATACGTTCGGTAATGTAATATGATGGATTTAGTAATGCTTTTACTAAAATCTGATGAGGCATCCATGGGAGGGCGAGGGAGCGATGGCGACCATCAAGGAGATTGCGAAACGTACGGGATTTTCGCAGGCCACGGTGTCGCGTCTGTTGAATGGCGATCCGACGCTGTCGGTGCGTGAGGAGACGCGTCGCGCGATCATCCGCGCCAGCGAGGATTTGGGATACAGCGCCCAGGCCAAGCGTATCGTCATTCCGCACGAAGTAGCCTTGTTGGACAACGAGGAGTCCGACGAAACGCTGCGTGATTCGTATTTTGCCGATTTGCGTTCGGCGCTGGAACATAACGCCAAACAGCAGCGTATGGAGCTCACTGTTTTCCACAGTCTTGACGAGATGTTGAATCAGAAGGGGAAATTCGATGGTTTCATGGCTATCGGCGCCAATGTCATAGCCGAAAGCGACCTTGAGAAGTTGCATGAGGTCATGCCATACGGTGTGTTCATCGATGTGAATCCCGCACCGAACCTGTTTGATTCCGTGCAGCCCGACCTACAGCAGACCATGCATGACGCGGTCGAAGCATGTGCGAAGGCTGGCATGAAGCGTGTCGGATTCATCGGCGGCAAGGGGAGGCTGACGAATTTTTATGAGGTGGACGAAGAGGGGCGTGCCACATATTTTCGGCGTGAAATGGGCCGTTATGGTCTCGACTTGCGTGGACTGGTGTATTCTGACGGCTTGTTCACCGTGGAGAATGGTCGCAAGCTGGGGGAGCAGTTTATCCGTGACCACAACGGCGCACTGCCTGACGCAGTTATTGTTTCGGCGGACATCATCGCGGTCGGCGTGCTGCAGGCGTTCAACGCGGTTGGTGTGATCGTGCCCCGCGACATCAGCGTCATCAGCATCAACAACCAGGCGATCGCACAGCTTACGTCGCCACCGTTGAGCACGTTCTCAATCGACCAGAACGAGCTTGCGCGCGTTGCGATTCTCACCTTGGCCGATGCGATTGCCAGCAAGCGCACAGTACGGCAGCATGCGTACCTGTCGACGACGCTGGAAGTGCGAGATAGTTTCGTGCCGGCGCAGCCGAAACGTGAATCGCGGCCAAAATTGCAGACCCGATCGAAGCGATCTGCCCGGTCGAAACGGGCTGCTTAGCGTACGTATGTGCGGAAAAATATGAAAGGCGATTGATGATGCTACGTCATCAATCGCCTTTTGTTTGTCTACTGTCGGCGAAATACCGCGAATCGCACACAATATGACATGTATATGTGCAGAATCGCACAAAATGCGACACGCCCAACAGTGCACAACGCAGATGTTAAATTTTACTAAACAGGGGTAAAGGGATATACTTAACTCATGCGAAATCAAATGATGATTTCCGATTACAGCTTCAATCACAACTTCTAAGGAGAAGTACGATGGCAGAATCCAATGTCGCAGCCGCACCGAAGGAGACGCAGCAGTCTGCGAAGCCAACCAGGAAAGGCAGTCTGCTGTCCCGCGTGGCCTATTCATTCGGCAACGTCGGCCAATCCGCCTTCTACAACGCGCTGAGCACCTACTTCATCGTCTACGTCACCAGCTCGCTGTTCTCCGGGGTCGACAAGGCGCTCGCCACCAAGCTCATCGGCGTCATCACCGGCCTTGTGGTTGTCATCCGCATCGCGGAGATCTTCATCGATCCGCTGCTGGGCAACATCGTCGACAACACCAATACCAAATGGGGGCGCTTCAAGCCGTGGCAGCTCATCGGCGGCACCGTTTCCGCCGTTCTGCTCGTGCTGGTCTACACCGGCCTGTTCGGCTTGGTGAACGTCAACACCACGCTGTTCATCGTGCTGTTCGTCATCACCTTCATCGTGCTCGACGTGTTCTACTCCCTGCGCGACATCTCCTATTGGGGCATGATCCCGGCGCTGTCCTCCGACTCCCATGAGCGCTCCACCTACACCGCCCTCGGTTCCTTCGGCGGCTCCATCGGCTACAACGGCCTGACCATCGTGGTCATTCCGATCGTCACTTACTTCAGCTACATCTTCACCGGCAAGCATCAGGAGAGCCAGAGCGGCTGGACCTGCTTCGCCATCATCGTGGCTATTCTCGGCGTCCTCACCGTGTGCTCCGTCGCGTTCGGCACCAAGGAAAGCTCCAGCACCCTGCGCACCAAGGCCGAGGACAACGGCGGCCCGCTCGCCGCGTTCAAGGCTCTCGCACAGAACGACCAGCTGTTGTGGGTGGCCCTGTCCTACCTGCTGTACGCCATCGCCAACGTGGCCACCACCGGCGTGCTCATGTATCTGTTCAAGTTCATTCTGAACAACTCTGCAGCCTATTCCATCGTCGGCGTCGTCTCCGTCGTCGCGGGCATCGTTATGGCTCCGCTGTACCCGATTCTGAACAAGCGCATTCCGCGCCGCTACCTGTACCTCGGCGGCATGGTGCTTATGGTCATCGGCTATCTGCTGTTCATCATCAACCCCACCAGCCTGCCGGTCGTCACCGTCGGTCTTGTCTTCTTCTATCTGCCGCAGACCTTTATCCAGATGACGGCCATCCTTTCCCTGACCGATTCCATCGAGTACGGCCAGCTGAAGAACGGCAAGCGCAACGAGGCCGTCACCCTGTCCGTCCGTCCGATGCTCGACAAGATCGCGGGCGCGTGCTCGAACGGCATCGTCGGAGCCGTGGCCATCGCCGCCGGCATGATCGGCAACGCCACCGCAGCCGACATGACCGCCGCGAACATCCGGATCTTCGAGATCTGCGCCTTCTATGTGCCGCTCGCGGTCATCATCCTGAGCGCGGTCGTGTTCCTGCTCAAGGTGAAGATCACCGAGAAGATGCACGACGGTATCGTCAGGCAGCTCGAGGCTCAGCTGAACGAAGGCTGATTCGCCGCCGAGCGCGATCGTCTTCGGTCGATTCGTGGTCGGCCTGCCGATTGTATTTCGATTGTTTTGCGATTACGAAAGCCGCATGGTGGACACCGTGCGGCTTTTCGCGTTTCTACGTTCGTACGGCGTGCTAGGCTGACGATTTGAAACGAAAAGCGATGATCCGTCATCAGCGGGGAGTTTCCGGAAGAACGGCCGACGCTTTCTGGCGAGGCTTAGTAGAACCGGCGGGGTCGGCCCGAACAGCCGAATGTCAAGCGGTCGTACGAAACCTGCGCAGGCGGACAACCTGCGTGAGAACAACAGGGAAGTGCGGCAAGCGAGGTGGTACCGCGGTGCCGGACGTGCGCGATCGCACGGAAGCCATCGTCCTCGTAAGGTAAGTAATGAAACCGCCAAACGAGGAGCATACGGTGAGCAAATCCACCAATCATGTGTATCCGAAGGCTGCTGCCGGCGAGCAGAGCGCCAACGTCGCGCCGAACCCCAGCTTCCCCAAGCTGGAGGAGTCCGTGCTCGACTACTGGGATAAGGACGACACTTTCCAGAAGTCCATCGACCGCCGTCCGTCCGGCGATCACAGCCAGAACGAATTCGTGTTCTTCGACGGCCCGCCGTTTGCGAACGGCCTGCCGCACTATGGCCACCTGCTGACCGGCTATGCCAAGGACGTCATCCCGCGCTACCAGACCATGAAGGGCCATAAGGTCAACCGCGTGTTCGGCTGGGACACCCACGGTCTGCCTGCCGAACTCGAGGCGCAGAAGGAACTGGGCATCGACTCGGTGGATCAGGTCAAGGAGATGGGCATCGACAAGTTCAACGACGCCTGCCGCGCGTCCGTGCTCAAGTACACCAACGAGTGGAAGGCGTACGTCCACCGTCAGGCCCGTTGGGTCGATTTCGAGCACGGCTACAAGACCCTGAACATTTCCTACATGGAATCCGTGATGTGGGCCTTCAAGCAGCTGTACGACAAGGGACTGGCATACCAGGGCTACCGCGTGCTGCCGTACTGCCCGAAGGACCAGACTCCGCTGAGCGCGCACGAGCTGCGCATGGATGCGGACGTGTACCAGGATCGTCAGGACACCACTGTGTCCGTGGCCGTGAAGCTGCGCGACGAGGAGGACGCCTATGCCGTCTTCTGGACCACCACTCCGTGGACCGTGCCGACCAACTTCGCCATCGTGGTCGGTGCCGACATCGACTATGTCGAGGTGCGCCCGACCGAAGGCAAGTTCGCCGGCAAGAAGTTCTATCTCGGCAAGCCGCTGCTCGGCTCCTACGCGAAGGAACTCGGCGAGAACTACGAGATCGTGCGCGAACTCAAGGGCTCCGAGATGGAGGGCTGGCGCTACTACCCGGTCTTCCCGTACTTCGCAGGCGACGAGAACGCCGCCGAGGGCAAGGTGCCGGGGCCGGAAGGCTACCAGATCTTCACCGCCGACTACGTCGACACCGTTGAAGGTACTGGCCTGGTCCATCAGGCCCCCTACGGCGAGGACGATATGAACACGCTCAACGCCAAGGGCATCAAGAGCGTGGACGTGCTCGACGCGGGCTGCAAGTTCACGTCGCTGTGCCCGGATTACGAGGGCCTGTACGTGTTCGATGCCAACAAGCCGATCTTGCGCAACCTGCGCGCCGGCGATGGCCCGCTGGCCCGCATCCCCGAAGAGCAGCGCGCCATCCTCTTCCAGGAGAAGAGCTACGTGCACTCCTACCCGCACTGCTGGCGTTGCGCCACCCCGCTGATCTACAAGCCGGTGAGCTCCTGGTTCGTGGCCGTCACCAAGATCAAGGACCGCCTGCTCGAACTCAACCAGCAGATCAACTGGATTCCGGGCAATGTGAAGGACGGCCAGTTCGGCAAGTGGCTGGCGAACGCACGCGATTGGTCGATCTCCCGCAACCGTTTCTGGGGTTCCCCGATTCCGGTGTGGGTTTCCGACGATCCGAAGTACCCGCGCGTGGACGTGTACGGCTCGCTTGACGAGCTCAAGGCCGATTTCGGTGACTACCCGCGCGATCATGAGGGCAACATCAACATGCACCGCCCGTACATCGACGAGCTGACTCGCGTCAACCCGGACGATCCGACCGGTGAGAGCCACATGCACCGCATCAGCGACGTGATGGACTGCTGGTTCGAATCCGGTTCGATGAGCTTCGCTCAGTACCACTATCCGTTCGAAAACAAGGAAACCTTCGAACAGCACTTCCCGTGCGACTACATCGTGGAATACATCGGCCAGACCCGTGGTTGGTTCTATGTGCAGCACGTCATGGCGACCGCCCTGTTCGACAGGCCGGCGTTCAAGAACGTGATCTGCCACGGCATAGTGCTCGGCTCCGACGGACAGAAGATGTCGAAGCACCTGCGTAACTACCCGGACGTGAACGGCGTGTTCAACGACTTCGGCTCCGACGCCATGCGTTGGTTCCTGATGAGCTCGCCGATCCTGCGTGGCGGCAACCTGATCGTCACCGCTGATGGCATCCGCGACACCGTGCGCCAGGTGATGCTGCCGGTGTGGAGCTCCTACTACTTCTTCACCCTGTACGCGAACGCCGCCGGGTATGACGCCCGTATGCTGCGTGCCGACGAAGTGGCGAAGCTGCCGGAGATGGACCGCTACCTGCTGGCCCGTCTGCGCCGCCTAGTGGAGAAGACCCAGCATGCGCTGGACAACTTCTACATTTCCGACGCGTGCGATGCGGCGAGCGACTTCATCGACGTGCTGACCAACTGGTACATCCGCAACAACCGCGAACGTTTCGGTGCCGGTGACGAGAACGCGTTCAACACGCTGTACACCGTGCTGGAAACCTTCATGCGCGTGCTGGCTCCGCTGGCTCCGATGGAGGCTGAAGCCGTGTGGCGCGGCCTGACTGGCGGCGAATCCGTGCATCTGGCCGACTGGCCGTTCCTTGCCGACGAGAAGACCGGCGAGACCACCGAGCTGGGTGCCGTGCTGCAGGACGATGCCAAGCTAGTGGACGCGATGGAGAAGGTGCGTGAGGTTGTTTCCGGCACGCTTTCCATGCGTAAGGCCAAGCAGATTCGCGTGCGCCAGCCGCTCGCCAAGCTGACCGTGGTGGTCGAGAACCCGGATGCGGTCGCCGCCTATAGCGACGTGTTGAAGGGCGAGCTCAACGTGAAGGATATCGAGTTCTGCACGCTGGAGGACGCCGGCTCCCAGGGTCTGAAGATCGTGAACGAGCTGCGCGTGAACGCGCGTGTGGCCGGCAAGCGCCTGCGTAAGGACGTGCAGTTCGCCATCAAGGCGTCCAAGAGCGGTGCCTGGCATGTGGACGCCGCCGGCGTGCCTGTGTGTGAGACTCCGAACGGCGAGATTGCGCTTGAGGAAGGCGAATACGAGCTGATCAACCGTGTGGAGGAGGAGAACGCGCAGGAGGCTGCGAACTCCGTGTCCGCCGCGCTGCCGACCGGCGGCTTCGTGATCCTCGACACCGAGCTGAACGACGATCTGGTTGCCGAAGGCTACGCCCGCGACGTGATCCGCGCCGTGCAGGAGGCCCGTAAGGCCGCTGGCCTGGAAATTTCCGACCGCATCACGCTGAAGGTGACCGTGCCCGCGGACGATGTGGCCAAGGTCGAACAGTTCAAGGACCTCGTGGCGCATGACACCTCGTCCGACAGTGTAAGCGTCGAAGCCGGCGCCGAGCTGGGCGTGGAGGTTGCTAAGGTCTGAGGTGGTTGGCTGGGTGGCTGACTGACGATAGTATGTGGGGGTGTGTTTCTCCTGTCGAGTTTGGCAGGAGAAACACACCCCCTACTGCTATTTGTGTTGGGGCGTACTACGTATGCACAGGTATTTGGCGACGGTAATCTTCGAATCAATCATACGGTAATCTTCGAATCAATCATTTCGTTTTTATCTTTTGCTGGAATGCGGTAGAGTAAAGACTATTCAGGGGGTATCTGTAAAGGAGCAGGTTATGGTCCTATTAGCTCGTAAAGATGAGGAAGGCAATACTCAGACTTTGTATGACCATCTTCATGGTGCAGGAAGATTGGCTAGTGGTTTCGAGGATGAATTCGCTGATATTTCACGTACGGCAGCCGTCTTGCATGATGTCGGGAAGGTTGCTCAGCAGTTTCAAACATATCTGTTATCGGATGATGGGCATAGGGGAGATGTGCAGCATGCCCGTCAAGGGGCGTTTGTCGTCAATGATTTTTTCGAGTCGAAAGGGGAAATTGAAGAGATAGCAAAGGAAATTCTTGAGCTTGCCATTTCTAAACATCACGGAGGTCTTCCTGATTGCATTGACGAGTCCGGGAATAGAGCTTTTCTTCTTGGGTTCACGGAGTCGGACAAAAGCAACGAGAAGTATGCGTATCAAGAAATCAAGCGGGGGCTTAACGGTTTGGCGCTCGATCTGCAATCGAATTTCCGAGGTTCAGCGGAAGATATCGCTTGTTCCCTGAAGAAAATTAAATCGCTGGGGCTGTCGAAAGATAGCATATACTTCTATCTAGGTTTGCTCGTTAAACTAATTTATTCGCGACTGGTGGATGCGGATAGGACGGATGCTGCTTATTCGAGACCCGAAAACAGTATCGGCCTAATACGGTTGATTGGCAGAATCTGATTAGTCGACTCGATAAAAGCATGAGATCTTTTGATTCGAGTTCGGAAATAAACAGGATAAGATATCAGATTAATGAACAGTGTTGTTTGGCGGGGGCGCGGGAAATCGGGATTTATCGTTTGTCGATTCCGACTGGCGGCGGTAAAACGTTGGCGTCGCTAAATTTTGCGTTGCATCATGCGCTGAAGACAGGAAAGTGCCGGATTATTTACGTGATTCCGTATTTGTCTATCACAACTCAGACGGCAAAGACTTTCCGAGATGTACTTGGTCTGAACGCCGATAGCGATGTTCTATTGGAGCATTACTCCACTGCGGGTATGCAACGTTCCGCTGATGTAGCGGATAATGCGTCGAGTGAGTTTGAGGATGCCGGGGAGCATCAGCGCAAGTTGGCGGCAGAGCGTTGGGACAATCCGATAATTGTTACCACTATGGTGGAATTCCTTGAGACTGTCATGTCTGCTCGCGGAACCAAACTCCGGAAATTCCATAATATGGCCGACAGTGTCATCATTTTTGATGAAATACAGTCGTTGCCGAGGGACACAATCAATCTGTTCAATGAGATCGTCAGCTTCCTATCGAAGATTACCAATTCAACGATTCTTTTGTGCTCTGCAACGCAGCCGTTACTTGAAAAACCAAACGAGAGAATCTGCTTCTTTCGGAAAAGCCTGATCTTATTGCTGAAATGGAAAGCTATGAAGACAAGCTTCGACGTACAAGAATTGTTGCTTCAACTGAAAATAAAAGCTGCGATGAACTAGGGCAGATTATTTATCAGCAGGCGCGGAAGAACGGCAATTGCTTGGCAATCGTCAACCTGAAAAAGGAAGCGCGTGAGATTTTCCAATGCTTGGAACGACTTGATGTGAATCATGAGTTTGAGCTGATTCGTCTCAGTACTGCCATGTGTGGAAGGCATAGAACGGATTGTCTGAACAGAATCGGTGCGCTACTTGATCCAGGTAATCCGAAACCTGTGATTTGTGTGAGCACACAGCTTATTGAGGCAGGTGTTGACATTTCGTTTGCTTGCGTGGTCAGGGCAGTATTATGCAGGCCGCTGGGTGCTGTAATAGGAATGGTGAATCGGTAGAACCAAAGAATGTGTATGTCTATCCATTGAAAGATGAAGACAGCATGGAAAGGTATCTGCCGGATATCGCAATGGGTAAGCAGCTCACTTTACAGATTATGGAGAACTATTCATTTTGGAAAGAGTCGTCGGCATCAGAAAACAAACGATTGCAAAATAAGACATGAATAAATCGATAGAACAGCAACGAAACTGAGCAAACCCCCTTAAATTACAACAAAAATACGCCACGCCCGAACATTGCTTTCGTTTGCAAAAAAACTCCGCTGGATATAAGCTAACAGCAATTCAAAGCGCAAGCAACGAAGCAAACGCAACAAGGAGGACGACAATGAGTGTCGAAATCTCTGCCGAAAATCGGCAGGAATATCAGGCATGGACGCCGGTTGAGGAAGACTTGGAAGGTCTTCCCAAGAACATTTACGACGTCATCCTGCAAATGCGCGTCGACTGCAGCACAACTGACCGCAACCGCATGCCTTACTACGGTGCAGTCGATGATATCGACGAATTTACCGACATCCCGTACATCGACGATGGGACCCGAGCCCACCAACTCGACATCTACATTCCACACGACGCGATAATGTGCGCCGCTCGCAATTTGCCTGTCTACATCGACGTGCACGGAGGCGGATTTGTCTACGGTTACAAGGAGCTCAACCGCAACTTCTGCATCGCATTGGCCCGACGCGGATTCGCGGTTATCTCCATCAGCTATCGCGTTTACCCACAAGCCGATTTCCTCGGACAATTGCAGGACGTTAACGCGGCCATTAGCTGGTTGCAGAATCATGCGGATGAGTATCCGATCGACCCGAATCGTATGGGTATCACCGGGGATTCCGCCGGAGGCTGTCTATCCCTGTACACGCTTGCAATCCAATCCGACCCAGAATTGCTGGATCGGGAAAAACTGGGATTCAAGCAGACAAATCTTAAGTTCGGTGCCTTGGTGTCCGGCAAATTCGATCTCAGTGAATATGTGGATGATACTCCGATCGCTGACGATAATGAGCCGGATCTGCTTCGCACCCTCGCCAAACCGTTGTTCGGCCGGTTCATCGATGCAGCCGAGTGTTCGAAAATCTATTCGCTCAGGAATCTGACCGGCAAGCTGCCGCCATTGTTCCTGACAACCAGTAGCGATGACTTTATCCAATATGAGTCACTTGCACTGGCTGACGTATTGGCGCGTAACCATGTCGATTTTGAGCTACATGATATCCGACCAGCAAAAGGCGAAGCACTGGGACACATATTCCCGGTCGGTTTGCCGTGGCTGGAGGAAAGCGAATACGTGCTCGACCGATTGAAGACCTTCACGTATGAGGTCATGTAAGAGCTTTTTGTCTCAATGAAAAGGAAAACAAAAGGAAGGTTCAATGATGAACAAGACAATCAAGATAATCGCCACAGCAACGGCTGCCTTGATGATGATTGCCGGCGTGTCCGCCTGCGGCTCCGATACAGGTGGTGACAGCGACAAGGGTCGTGTCTATTACCTGAATCTGAAGCCGGAAGCCTCCGACAAGTGGAAGGCGTTGGCCGAAGAATATCAGAAGGAGACCGGAATCAAAACCACCGTGCAGACCGCGGCCTCCGGCACGTATGAGCAGACGTTGAAATCCGAAATCGCGAAAGACAATGCACCGACATTGTTTCAGGTGTCCGGCAATGTGGGCTTGGCCCGCTGGAAGAAGTACACAGCCGACATGTCAGACAGCGAACCCTATAAGCAGCTGCGAGACCAGAGCACTGCACTGAAAGGCGATAACGGTGAAATCCTTGGCGTCCCGTTCGTCATCGAATCCTACGGGTTGATCTACAACAAGGATCTGCTCAATAAGTATTTCCAGGCGGACTGGTCGACCATCAAGAGCATCGACGATTTGGTCGGGTTCAAAGCGTTGAAGACCGTCGCTGATGAGATTCAAGAGCATAAGGATGATCTTGGCGTCAAAGGCGCGTTCACCTCAGCCGGATTCGACTCCAGTTCCGACTGGCGTTTCAAGGAACAGTTGGCCGCCATCCCATTGTCGTACGAGCTGGACGGTGTGACTGAACAGCCTGCGACCATCAAGGGCACTTATCTTCCGGAGTTCAAGCAGACGTTCGACCTGTATTTGAAGGATTCCACCGTCTCTCCGACTGAACTGAGCGCCAAGACCGGTAATGATGCGACCTCTGAGTTCGCTCTCGGTGAGGGTGTTTTCTACCAGAACGGAACCTGGGCGTGGAGTGACCTGCAGAAGGAAGGCGTCAAGGCCGACATGGTTGGCGCCATCCCAATCTACATGGGTCTGCCCGGCGAAGAGGAAAAGGGTCTGGCGACCGGTTCTGGCGACAACTACTGGGCCATCAACAACAAGGTGTCCGAAGCCGACCAGCAAGCCACCAAGGACTTCCTCAAATGGGTCATCACCAGTGACAAGGGTAAGAAGGCCATGACCGATGACATGGGCTTCGTCACGCCATTCAAGTCGTTCAGTGACATGAAGTCGTCGAACCCGATTGTCCAAGCCGATCAGGAGATGGCTGACGCCGGTAAGCAGGATGTGTCTTGGGCCGGCATTATGTTCATGCCCTCCCAACAGTGGAAAGACGGCGTCGGCAGTGCGATGCTCGAATACGCGCAGGGCACCGGAAAATGGGATGCGGTGAAGACCGCATACGTTGACGGTTGGGCCAGCGAATACGAGGGCACCCACTGATAGGCCTTCTGAAGGGTTCCAGGCTCCCATCCCCTTTCTCTTTCGGCTTGGAATCGTTCAGGAGTTGGCGTGGCTTGATGTTTCGACTGCATCGGGCCACCCTTCTCTATTTTTTAGGATCAACGAGGAGTTAACTATGACCACCATCGCAATGATGCAGATGCGTGTGCAACCCAACGAGCTCAAACGGAATCTGTGGCATATGAGGGAGCTGCTGTCCCTAGTCGGGGACGCCGATGTCGCCCTGTTCCCAGAATGCTGCGACCTCGGATGGGCAGCTGATTCGGCCGCCGAGCAGGCGGAACCTATCCCAGAGGGGAGTACATATCAGAGAATAAGAGATATGGCGGTCGACTTCGATATCGGTATCATCGCCGGAATCACGGAACGTGAAGGCGAACATGTATATAACTCCGCGGTATTCATCTCAAATACCGGGGAACTGTTAGGCAAGCATAGGAAAATCAACCTCGTTCCCGATGTCGAAGACATGTATACTTCCGGAACCTCGGTCAACGTGTTCGACACTAAGTATGGTCGAATCGGCATCGACATATGCGCCGACAACCACATGGAATCGATCATGATTGGCGAAGCCATGGCGAAAATGGGCGCCAAGATGATTCTCGCACCATCGTCATGGGCTGTACCTCCTGAACGATTAGGAGAAGCATATGGAGAGGAATGGAAGATGCCTTTCCACCATCTCTCATCAAAATTCGGGGTGGATGTATTCTCAGTTAGCAATATCGGTCCAGTTGTTGATGGAGCATGGGCTGGTTGGACCTGCATCGGCAATTCGATTGCCGTAACCGACAATGGTTGCTCGACAACGATACTCACCTACGGAGAGCACGCCGAAGAAGTCAAACTGATTGATTCATCCCATTAATGTGAATACCGAAAGTGGGTTTGCTCCAATGGTGAGGCAAACCCACTTCGTTCTTTCAAATCAGTCGAGCTCCAGAACGTCGCCGTTCTTGTACGGATTATCTTCTCATAGGCGGCAGCGAGGCCTAGTAGTATTCGCTCGCTGTCTTGTGCGCCGGTGAAGGAGAGTCCGATTGGCATGTTCTGACTGTCACGACCGGAGGGGACGCTGATTTCCGGCAGGTGCGCGCTGCTAGCCAGATAGGAGGCGGCGTATGGGTCGTCGCTGTCGCACTTGTAGGTGCTGTCCTTGGCGTCATGGCGGACGCTGGCGACACAGCTCATGGTCGGGTAGATGAGAGCATCGACGCCGTTCTTGATCATGGTTTGTTCGACAGTGTTGGTGAGTGCCGGCATCTTCTCGTAGATAATCGATTGGACTTCGTCGCTCTTAAACTTGCCGGCGCTCTTCACGTTCGTCTCGTAGCCTTTGATTCGAGCAGGATTGACAGGAGTATTCGTGTCAGCCAGGTCTTTGCTCTTGTCTATCAGCTGTTGAACCGTCTTGGCCTTGCTTCGTCCGTCGTAGCGCATGTAGGTTTCATAGTTGGTGACGAATTCGGCGTCACCGACCGGTCCCATGATGCTGCTCCATAAGCCGGTGTAGGACGTCCAAGTTTGGCCAGGAAGCATGCAATCTCGTTAGCAAATGAGGATTTTGGAGTTTTCTGGCGGAGCGCAATTTCCCATGTCGATTTTGAATGCCGCATGCCATAAGGTCACCAGGCCTATGGGATACGACAATATCAGGGTCTGGCGTCGTGATTTTGAAATCGCTTGCAGCCTATGGAAAAACACTATATCGATGAAACAAGAAAACAGCATAGACAGGAGGATGTAATGGTAGTGCCCGAAGGTTTGCGCACTTAGGGTCGTGCCCGTCCATGGGACGATGAT